>Ga0172381_10003160_pt1 | contig 17631 bp, 21 predicted proteins | sample Leawel6488metaG_FD_119754 | JGI IMG/M metagenome (GOLD analysis project Ga0172381, IMG submission 119754) | Leachate microbial communities from a municipal landfill in Southern Ontario, Canada - Leachate well 64-88 metaG | ecosystem: Engineered > Solid waste > Landfill > Unclassified | place... | reverse complement strand
TTCAAAAAGTGCCCCGATAGTGCAGTGGTCAAGCACACGAGCCTTTCAGAGCCTTGTTAAGGCTCGCGAAAGTATTTAGGTATTGCTAAGGCAACACCTAGAAAACTTAACTTTCGTGAGAACTTTCAATGCTGTTGCTAGCTTGTAACCCGGGTCCGAATCCCGGTCGGGGTATTAGAAAAAAGTTCTTGTTATCTCCCTGTTTTTTTCTAATTTATTTGAGTGTTATTATTGGTTGTGGGGTGTAATCAATTTTAGTAATAACTTTGAAATTAATATTCATTATTTTTTTTAAAACGGTTTTGGTGAAATCCTTTATAAAGACATAAATAGAGGGTTGCCCCTCTATTTATTGTGATGTCTTTATGAGTTTTATATACGAAGTTAAATTAAATCCTTTCTATTTGACTGTTGAAAATTTGTGTCAGATAGTTAGATACAAAAACACAAAATCTGTTTTTTCAAAAACAATGTATGGTAATCATAAATTAATGTATCTTGTTTTGTATAAAGAAAAATTAAATTTATCTTGGGATAGATTTATTGAACATTGTAATGAAACACATTTGTATAGACAATTAGGAATTAAAAAGATGCCTGTTAAATCAACGTTTATAAAATTTGTTCAACGAACACCAAAAAATTTATTTGAAGAATTTGTTAGTGCGTGCGTAAAATTATTGAATCTAAAAGATGTGATTGGCGCGATAGACGGAACTGGTTTTTCAAATACAAATCCGAGTCATTATTATCAAAAAAGAATTGATGGCGCAGAGGTCAAAAACTATACAAAAACCGTGTTTTTGACAGATATTAAAACAAAATTGATTTTAGGTGTGCAAACACAATCTGATCACACGCATGAAACAACTCATTTCAAACTAATGGTCGAACAACTTGCAAGTTGTTTGAAAACAATTCTTGCAGACAAAGGTTATGATTCAATGTCAAACAGAAAATTTTGTTGGAATCAAAATATTGACGTACATATTCCTTTTAGAAAATTTAGTGGACAACAACGCAAATACGGTTTGAAAGATAAATATTCAGCAAAAAGACGAAGAGCAATTAAAAAATTTGATAAAACACTCTACAATAAACGAGCATTGATTGAATCTGTAAATTCTGCGATTAAACAAACTCTTGGAGGGTTTGTTCGTGCTCGCAGTACGAGCAATCAACAAAAAACAGTAACAATAAAAGCAATAACCTACAACATCGAACACATAAATAGAATAATAAAAATTAACATCAAATTAGAAATCCAATAGGATTTCTACATAACCTTTATATACCAAAGTTATTTATTCACTTTTAACTAATATCTAAATATGAATTTAAGACGACAAGTTGGACAATTTTTAAAAAGACATGGAGTTAAAACAATAGTTGATTCTCATACGCACATATACAAAAATTCTCAAAAAAGAGCTAAAAAAAGAAAAACAATAACAATGACTTATGGAAGATTTCCTGCTGAAAGATTATTAAATATTGAAAAAAAATTGTGTGCTGGTTTTGGAGTGAAAACCCGAAGAGTTTCATTTGGATTACCAAATTATGCTATTGATCATCGGGAACATAATAGATATGTGTTGGCTGAAAGCAAAAAAAATTCTACAATAACTCCCTTAGCTTTAATTACTCTCGAAACGTCTCAAAATTCTATTCAGCGATTAGTTAGGCTTGGTTTCAAAGGTTTTAAACCATATCCTGAATTTTCAAGTAAAAAAGTAACAAGCATATTTGATTATGTTTCTCCTAATTTAATACGAATTGCAAATAAGACAAGCAAACCAATAATACTTCACATATCCCATGACATTCCAAGTTCAAGAATAGTTCAGGAAATAAACAAATTATCTAGTTTAATGCCTAATTCTAGAATAGTTCTTGCACATATGGGAGAGACCTTTTTGAATAGAAGTATAAGACACGAACTTTACCAAGGAATAAAAAATTTAAGGAATGTTTTTGTATCAACATCTATGTGTGGAGAGCCCGCTTTATTTGAATTAGCAGTAATGACTCTAGGACCTTCAAGAATAATGTATGGATCTGACGCCCCCTTTTATTTATCACATTCGACATTAATCCAATATGACAAGAAAGAAATGCATAACACTACTCAACCACATGGAAGAGATTTCGTTGAAGTAACTAGAGAAAAATTTTCATGGACTGATCAAAATATACGAAACAAAATTTTGGCAGAAGAACGAGCCAAAATACCACGAATATTAGATTGGCAAGTACAAGGGTTATATGATGCTCTAAAAAAATTATATATGCAAAAAAAAATAAATTCAAAACAAATTAGGCAGATTCTTGGGGGCAATGCAATGCGAGTATTTAGGTGATTAAAAATAAATATATGTTTTGTAAATACTGGATTTGCTGATTTTAAATATACAAAAAAACAAAAAGAATACGTGAAAACGTTCTATAATATTAGACTATCAAAAATAAATTTTAAAAATAAAACTAATTTAAAAAAATTATCAGACGTATATAAGCAAAAATTAAACTTCTTATTTTTATCTGGAAAAATAAAAAAACAGGGTAATCATTCAATAACTTATTTTGACAGCACAAAAAAAGATATATTTAACATAAAAAAAGCAGATTTATTTGCTTTTTCAAGTTTTTCATGTAATTATAACAAAACACTAAACATTGCAAAAAAAATTAAAAAGAAATTTCCAAAATCAAAACTAATTATTGGAGGGTCCCACGCATCTGCCTTGTCAAAAGAAATTTTGCATAAAAAAGTTTTTGACATTGTAGTCAGAGGCAATGGAGAAATAATTTTTGCAAAAATAGTTCACGCTATCGAAAACAAAAAACCACTACAAATAATTCCCAATATTTCATATTTATGTAAAGATAAAATAATTGAAAATCCAATACAAGGTGTTGATTCTAGTAATAGTCTTTTTCCATTTCCAGACTATCCTTTATTAAATGAAAAAAAATTCTACTCCGCAAGAGTATTTACTTCACGTGGTTGTCCATTTAATTGTGCTTTTTGTGCAAATAAGCAAGGCACCATATTTTATAGAAATATTAAAGAAATAAAAAAGGAAATTAATCTACTATATTACAAATATGGTACACGACTATTTTATATTGGTGATGAAAATTTTGTAAACAATATAAACAGAGCAACACAAATAATCAAACTTCTCGAAAATAATAATAAAAATATTAAATGGATTTTTCAAACAAGATTAAGTTATATACCTCAAGAAATAATTGATGTACTCCAAAAATCAAAAAAATTAGTCGAAATTGATGTAGGAATAGAAAACTTTGATGCTAATGTACTAAAATTAAACAATAAACATTTGACCCCCGAACAAATAATTAAGAATTTAAAAAAATTAAAAACAATAAATAAATTAATTCTTGGGTACTGGATAATTGGTCTTCCTGGTGAAACTAAACAAACATTACAAAAGAATTTATACGTGATGAAAAAGATGATAAAAGAAAATTTAGTAACTCTAATTGAATTTGGCTGTTTTGTACCATATCCCGGAACAAAAATATTTGCTAACCCAGAAAAATATAATATCAAAATAAATACCTATAATTATTCAAAATATACTTCTGAATACCCGCCTGTTTTTGATATTATTAATGGGCCAACAAGTAAAGATTTATATAGACATTATAATAAGACACTGGTTGAATTAACAGAGCTTTATAAATCAAAATATATTAAAGAATCAAATTATTTAGGAAATATGAAAGAGTTTGAAGGAGGTCTTTTTTAAATTTTTTTTCGCATTTTTAAGTAAACTGGTTCGTAATTCATTTTTTTCCAAAAATCAATGCTTTTAACGTTCTTCACTAATACTTCTAATATAGCTTCATTAAGCCCACATTTCTTTGCTTCCGATTCTAACGAGTGCACTAACTTTTTACCTATTCCTTTTCCTCTAAATGTCGGGTCAACAATTGCATCACACAAATAAAGAACATTAGCATTATTATAAACAGGAGAAATAAATTCTTTCCAACCAATAATAATGCCAACAATTTTATTATTTTCTTCTGCAACAAAGAAAAAATAGTCTTTGTGCCCAAGTCGTTTTAATATAAAATCATTTAAAAGAAAATCTCTTGTTTCCTGACTATCATTAACAAAATCTGTAATTTTGTGCTCGAGTTTTCTAAGAACCATCATAAAATTTATTATCGCTTCAGTATCATTATTTGTTGCTTTTCTTATAATCATAACTATCACTCACAATTAACACATTAGTGTTAGTTCCTTTAAAACTTTCTAAACGTGATTTTTTACGAAAATATTCACTCAAAATTGATTTAAGCAAATCTTCTTCAACATTATTTAGATAAGCCTTATCATAACCAAGATAATTTTCCATAAATAGCTTAGAATTAATTTTTTGTTTTTTTAAAATATTCTCTATTTTTTTAACTCTTTTTCTAATTAATAATAATTCTGAAGAATATTTTTTTGAAATAACTTGTTTATTTAATGGATGTTTATAATGTTTTGAATTTAAATAATCTTTTTTTAACAAAGTAATAATTTTTGACTTTTTCCCATAAAAATCAAATGTTTGGTATAATAAATCTTGGACTTGATCTTGTTTAAAATAGAAAAATAACATATTACTTCTTTTTGAGACTCTTTTAATTTCGTTTAATAAATCCACCAAAAATTTTGTTTTAACATTATATTTATTTAAAACACCAGTATTAATGATTATTGTGTTAAAATAATTTGCTGGAAGTTTTGTGTTGGTTGCATCCCTATACAATATCTCAATTTTTCTTCTCTTTTTAGCCATTTTAATCATTTTTTTTGATGAGTCAATTGAAATAAAATCAATGTTATTATTTCTTAAAAATTCTGGAATAAGTCCAGCTCCGGCCCCAATTACCAAAACAGGAGGAGTTAATTGATTAATATATTTTTCAAGTTTTTTTGGAGTTGTGCCCACATCTTCAAAAGCTTCCCAAATTACTGAAAGTTTATCCCAATTTATTTCTTTATTCATATTTTCATACCCTTAATTTTCTTAATTTGATTATCATCCAAATAAATATTCTTTTTCTTGTTCCATTGAATATTTGTTTCAGATCCATTTTCTAGAACATACACACCATATTTTTGTATTGGCGGTGAGTTTAGTATTAATTGCCTTGATGAACCAAGTCTTTTTATAGCAGCCCAATCATTTTTTGTTAAGTATTTAAGTAGACATTCATTCTCATATTCATTAAAATTTAAGTATTTTTTTCTTAAAACCCACCCTGTTTTTTCAAAAATATTTTTTATTTTTGAGTAATAAGTCGGATCCCAAACAAATTCTGCCCAAGACAAAATAAAATTTGTTTTAGAATGAGCAATTTTCTTGGCTCTTAATAACACCAATTCGGCAGCTTCAAGTGTTGCACAGGGATCACTAAAAATAATATCAAACTTTTTTAAAGAAACTTCTTTGGAATAATCATGTTCATTAATATTAATATTTAATTGACTTTTTTTATTAATATTTTTAATAAATTTGACTAACCTTTTATCAATTTCATAAACTGTTATTGAATGCTTTTTAGTTAAGGCAAAAAATATTGATGTTAAATCATCATCTCCTAAAAAACAAATTTTTTGTGACAAATTATATGCATCCGTAACTAAATTTAATCTTTTGTTATTAGTTTCGGGCGTACAATAATATTGATCTAGTTTTGTATCAACTTGTGGACGATTTTTTGTAAGAAGTTTAAAATGATTTATTAATGTCGTATTAATATTTGAGTTAACCTTGGTGATATCCGACCAATCCACTAAGTAATAATATTTTTCCAAAATATTAGAATTTATATTTTTATTTATACTTGAAGACAATCGTATTTTTGAATTATTTACAATTATTATTTTATTTTGTCTCAAAAAATCAAGTATTCGTATTGTATCCTTACCCCATAAATTAAATCGAATTAACATTTCAACAAGTGTTGTTTCACCACATAATTTCAAATAATTAGAAATAAATGAAACAATATTCTTTGCTTTAATACGTGAAACTAATTCCGAATCAATTTTTTTATAATCCATATTAACTCTCCCTTAAATCAGCCACTAATTTTTTAATCATTTTCTTTTTTAAAAAAGGCATAAAGTGAAAAGAATAAAAAGCATTATTTTTAATCTTGAATTTGTGCAAACTATACTTTGCTTCAGTTATTTTATTTATTTTATTCAAGGCAGATACTTTTACAGCAACTGTGGGCAAAAAATAACTATCAATAAATGAACCATTTTTTAATTCCATTTTATTTATAAAATAACATTTATTTTTTAAACAACGACTAAGTATTTTTGACAATTTTTTTTTTCCAATTGAAAAAATTGCTGAATTTATTGCAACAGCTGAACACCCCGGCCTAGACCCTAAAAAAGTTAAATCAATTTGCCCAGTATACTCAATCATATCATGTTTAGAAAGTTGTTTTCTAAAAACAAAAATACCCGCAGGATAAGGCACACCTAGTGTTTTATGTGCATCTATTGAAATTGATTTTATTTGATTTAATGAAAAATCCCATTTAAAATCAGGATTTGTAAAGGGGACTACAAACCCACCATAAGCAGCATCTATATGAATATGAGTTTTCCTAAAAAACTTTTTGCAAATTCTATTAATTTCTACAATATTATCACAAGTACCAGTAGTTGAATAACCAACGGTTCCAACAATTATACATTTTTTGTTAGTTTTTTTTAAAAACTGTTCTAGTTTATTTGTATCCATTGTAAACTGATTATTCAAAGGTATCTCTTTAACAGAAATATTAAGATAATTTGTCGCTTTTAAAACCGAATAATGTGTTAAGCTTGTTAATAAAACTACAATTTTTTTTCTATCACCAAATCTTTGACAACCCTGAAATAAACCCATAAAGTTACTTTCAGTACCCCCACTAGTAACATAACCAAAACAATTATTCCCATTCAATAAATTACAAATCATCCCTATTGTTTTTTTTTCTTGATTAAGCAAGTTCACATCATGTATCTTAATTCGATTAGGAAAAGTGAAACCAATATTATTATAGTTGGATTCTAGAAGTTCTTTTTGAGAGTAAACTGCTAAGGGATTAGGTCTCGTTATTAAGCTTCCAATAGGAATTTTTTTTTCCCCACTCCAATTTCGTTTAAACTTTTTTATTGACATTTTAACCTTTTCAGAACTAAAATTTGATTCTGGAAAAGTAATCATTTAATCACCGGTCTAGAAATTATTTTGTATGTAGCTTTATTAGCTTTGAAAATATTTTTGGCATCACTAATTATCTTTTCTAAATTAAGCGATTTCTTTGAACAACTAAATATATCAATACTTAAAAAATTATGTTCGGGCCACGAATGGATTGCTATATGAGACTCTTTAATTATTGCAATGCCTGTGACTCCTTGCGGTTCATACTCATGAGTTATTATTTTTATTAAACCAAGTTTTGATTCTTTGACTATTTTTTTTAGAGCATTTACGATTTTTTTTGTAGAATTTACTCGTTCATAATCACAATCAAACAAATCAATCAAATAAACTTTTCCAATAATTTGATTCATATATAAAACAGATTGTCTGAATTAATAAATATTTGGTTGATTTTTAATCAACTAAAAGGTTGATTTTTTAATAGTTCAATTTCGATATCTTTTGTCTAAGTCTTTGTATTATAATTGAGTCAATCAAATTTGCATTTTCAAAAACAAATTTATCATAAAATGGAGTTATTACAATAATAAATGTTCCCACAGTTACTAAATGCATTAAAGTAAATGGTATTTGTCCGATAAATGCTTCTATAAAGCTCATTCCAAACATAAAACTACTCATTATTGGTCCAGTAATAAAATCAAATATTAATACACCGATTATTCCGCCTTTCAAATATTTGAATATGCTTATTTTTCTTTCTTTAAAAAAATATTGTGTAAATAAAAAACCAATTAATGCATAAGTTAATGCAGTAACTAAAGTCCATAAGCCCAGCATGCCTGTTATTAAATCAAAAGAAACCATTGTAATAAATGGAAACAAAACAGCTTTGTATTTCTTATCACTCTTAGCATAAGGAAGCATTATTGCCATTATGGGATCATTGTTTGGAATAACCCGTAAAAAGCGAATTCCATTAGCCAATAATAATCCAATTAAAAACTTTATTATTCCGACTTTGGTTTTCTCCATATGAATCAATAATAAATTACATTATTTAATGCTTTCTAAAAGCTTTTCATTATCATCCAAATCAATTACAACTAATTGGTGTCCTGTTTCTTTATTCATTCCAAAAATAACTGAATACTTGCTATTCGGGTAGTATTTGTTACCAACATATAGACGTGGTACGTTAATTAAATAATGATAATCTCTTGTTCCTTGTCATTTAAGTCGTAACTTATGATATGCTTTGAGTGAGTCGTCAAATTTGTAGATTATTTGTTCACCGTTTAAGTTCACAGTAATTTGGTTTTTTTCGATGACTCTTAGTTTAGAGTATTTGTCGTCTTCTTCATTTGGTTGGTTTAGCATCGTTAATCCTTTTTGGATAATTTCTTGATAATGGTCTTTTACTTCTTCGAACAGGTTTGAAGTGAAGATGACAGGTAATTTGGTTTTGGATAGTTCTCCGACTTTTATTAGCATGCCGTCGTCGATTGCTTGTTGTGTTGTGTATACGGAGATTGGTTCTCCGTACATTTCGGTTAGTGTGGTCATTTTTTGCCACCTTCTGTTTTTAATCGTTTGATTTCGAAGTCAAGCATTTGACTTAATCTGTTTGTTAAGTCTTGTTTGACTTTGAGTAAGTCATCTTTTTCGTCGAGTTCGGCTGTCGCAGTTAAGCCGAATCCTTTTGAGCCGTAGGCTTCGGTTGAAACCTTTTGGCTAACTTGAACAGTGATTTCTTTTAGCTTCATTGTTTATCACCTTTCATGTGAGCAAGAAGTTCATTAATCGTGAATCCTCTGCCAAATATTTGTTTATGTTCATAATTCATCTTCAATCACCTCCTGAGTGGAAAACGAATTTTTTCGACTGAAGACGTCTTGCGTTTGGTTGGAGACATTAAATCCCTTAGCAACAGCGACCCTGACTGCCGAGCCTTCAATTAATAGTGGCATCGAGCAACAGCGAAGATGGCACCCAGATGCGAACCGGCTGGACAGTTCAGGGGAAGGGTTTAAGTCGAGAACAAACGAGTCGAAAGAAGAAAAAATGAATAAACGAAGGAGGGATTAATTATTTTAATTAATAATTATGGCAGATTTAAAACAAGAAATGCTTCAGATTAATTATGAACAAATTAACTATTGAAGAGATTATTGGGCTTCCAAGATTAATTTTTACTAGTTTAACAAGAGGTATTGAAAGAAAGGATTTTTTGGTTTTTTTGTTTATCGTGTTGTTGCTTACATTTGTATTTATTTTGCCTGATGGCCTTAAACAATTATTAATTCTTAACAGAGATAATTTTGCGATTAACCAGTTGTGGACTACTTCGTGGACTCATCAAGATTTTGGACACTATTTAGGTAATTTATGTGGATTTGTAGTTTCATTCTGGCTAGCCTTAGCAATGTTTAATGAACTAAAAAAGAAAAAAACAGAATTCTATGTTCCCTTTGCAACCATACTAGTAATAGTTCCACTGATGACATCACTAGCATTTCTTTATTATTTATCATTTAATCAAGCACTAGGATTCTCTGATGTTGTGTCCGCAATGTTAGGATTATGTTTGTACTTTGCAATAGAGTACTTCAATCAAGGAGTATCCAGAAAGATTCAACAACATGGAGTTCCACTCCAACTTGGACTTGCATTTTTTCTAGGATTAACAATACTTAGCCTATTCATTGACCAACAGATTGTCACAGCAATAATGCTCACAATAATAGTAATCTACTTAATAGTCAAATATCAATTAACACTAAAAAAAGCACGAAACTTTATAATAAATGGAAGAAAAAGATTCATGCTAATAGGAATAACTATATTCATAATAATCTGTTTTCCATCCATGACATCACTACAAGTACAAAACGGATCATACGTCAATGGACTAGCACACTTCTTAGGATTATACTTAGGATTATTCTTACCAAATATACTAAACCAAATACAGACATCAATCCAAAAATATAAACAAGAAAAAGCAAACTCAACTCAGCAAAACAAAAACTAATTAAACTCTTTAATTCGGTGCTAATTCAAAACCCGCCTCACCCCCATTTTGAGTAAAAGGTGTTCAATTTTTTCTTTTCATCAAATTTGGTTGGTGGGTTGGGCTTTGTTTGTAGTGCCTAACCTTTTGGGTGTTAGTTGATTGCTTTTTCAATAAAATCTATATCAAGTTCTTGTAGTGTATTGATTCCTATTATTCTGCAACCGTATTTTTTTGCTTTTTCTTCTAAGTTAGTTATTTTTTCGGTTTCGAGTATTTCAATTGCTACTGATTTATCCGGTAGGTAGATGTCTGCTCTGCTTTCTATGTTGATTCTTGCTTCTGTCCAGAATGGTTCGTTTAACATTTTGAGAAAGTAGCATACTTCTGATTTTTTTAAATAGTGTCTTTTGCTTTCGCTTTTTGTGCTAAAGTTTATGACGTTCATTTTGTTGTTTTGTTTTAGTCTCCAATCTACTTGCATATTTGATTCTCCGACAAGAGTTTGTTTTGGTGGTTTAAGAATGCGTTGGAAGTGTTTTGCCGGCGGTCGTGTAGTGCCTAACTTTTTTTAAAAATTTTGTAGTGCCTAACTATTAGTTTTTTTGTAGAAAGTATTTTATAGAAGTTAGTTCATTATAATGATTGTCTGTTGAAAAAACAAAATTATTTGGTGCTTCAAAGCAGTACCTGTGAATTAGCTCAACTTTAGATATTGAACTCGGTCGGGGTATTATTCTTTTTTTTCAAAACTTTTTTGATTAATAATAAAAAATAATTTTTTTCATTTGAAAATAACCTTTTTATATTCTTCACGACTAGATTTTGTTATAAAAATTGAGTTTTATGATTGAATATTTTCTATTAATTGTTGGTTTAATTGCTCTAATTAAAGGAGCTGATTTTTTAATTGACGGTTCTTCTTCTCTTGCAAAAAAACTTGGAATTTCTACTTTAGTAATTGGGTTGACTGTTGTTGCTTTTGGGACTTCTACTCCTGAACTTGTAGTAAATATTTTTGCGGCTTTTGCTGGTAATGGAGATATTGCTTTTGGAAATATTATTGGAAGTAATATGGCAAATATTTTATTGATTTTAGGGGTTTGTGCTCTAATTACTCAAATGAAGATACAGCATTCTACTATTTGGAAAGAAATTCCTTTAGCATTTATTGCAGTTTTAGTTGTATTCATTTTCTCTAATGTACTGTTTTTGGATAATATTGATATAAAGTTTTTAACTAGAAGTGAAGGATTAATTCTAATTGTATTTTTTATAATCTTTTTAAGTTACGTTTATTCAATGGCCAAATCTGATAAATCAAAGAAAAATGAGAATGAAGAAATTAAGGCTTTATCTAATTTCAAAACCTGGTTGTATATCTTAGGTGGTCTTGTAGCTCTTTATTTTGGTGGTCAGTGGACTGTGAATAGTGCAACAACAATTGCAAGAAGTTTAGGAATAAGTGAATTTTTGATTGCTTCAACAATAATTGCTGTTGGTACTTCTTTGCCAGAATTAGTTACTTCTGTTAAAGCTGCAATGAAAAATAATATTGATTTAGCAGTAGGGAATGTTGTTGGGAGTAATATTTTTAATGTTTTGTGGATTCTTGGAATCACTGCAGTAATTAATCCAGTTATGTTTCCAAAATTTATTGTTTTTGATTTAATTATGTTACTTGTGACGACAGGGGCATTGTTTGCATTTATTTTTATTGGTAAAAGATATTATTTGACAAAATTAGAAGGAATTGCTTTTTTACTTCTTTATTTAATTTATTTAGTGATAATTATATTGAGAGGATAATTTTTATTTTGGAAGTATATTTTTATTCTAGTAAGATAAGTATATTTTGTTAGGTTGGTGGAAGAATGGAATATTGGGAAGCTAGTAAAGAATTCAAACAAGGAAAATCTACTCTGACAGTTACTGTAAAAGGTAAGTCAAAGAAAGATGTTAGTGATTTTTTAAAAGCTCACAAATTATTAATTGGAAATGATTAGTCTTTTTTTTAACTGAATACTAGTGATTTGAATCACTAGTTCATTCAGAGTATTACAAAATTAGTCAGCTAGGTATTGGCATGAATGGTTTTGCATTTTGCCCATTCCTTTTTGACTCATATTTCTTCCAGCTCCATTCTTTGCGCCAAGTCCAAGTTCTGTTCTTAGCTTTTGAGCTGTTTCTAAATCATTGGCCAGTTGTGCATTGTGCATTTGAACAAATGTTTCAAAGTTTTCTTTTGTAACTACTTGAGTTACTCTTTGAGCTCTTCCTTCGTTTGTCATTAATTCAAGCCATGTTGCATAATCTTTGTTATTTATTGCTTGTTCCATAGCTTCATGTCTGTCCTCTGAATAGTTTGGGCCTTGGGTTGAAAAATTCCCTTGGTAAGCAAATACTACTCCTAAAATCAGCAATACTGCCATAGAAGTGATTCCTGCTATTATTAATTTATTCATTTTAAAACCTCCTATTGGTTGTACTAGCTTGTTATTTTTCCATTTAAAAAGGATTTTCCAAAGTTGTACCCAAATTCAACCTAAATTAGTCCTTTATTTGATTTAGGTTCTTGAGAGATAAAGCAAAGCGATTATTGCTATTAGTGTTGTAATGCTTGAAACAAGGCTGAATAAACCTGAACCAACTAATCTAAAATTAAATAAGTCAAGTAAGAATGGATTTGCGGTTAGGGTTTGGATGAATAATGAGCCAGCTATAATTACTAATCCTAAAGAAAAGTTTGATTTTGTTTTCAAATAAATTGAGATGTATGTGTTTAGAACTACAGCTATTAATATTGAAGCAATGCTGTTGATTATTATTCTTTCAAATAAAAATGATTGGTTAATCATTTTTCCGGTTGTGTCCATATCAAAGTAACTTAGTCCAAGTGCTAATCCTGATAGGTAAACCAAAATAAGGCTTGCGAGTATTATTAATGCTGTTATAATTAAAGAGGAGTAATTATTTGAACTAGTTTTATTTATTCCTTGTTTTGGGTTATTTTTGTTTTGTTTCATATTAATCACTCTCTCCAGTCATTTTATTAAATAAATCGAATTGGTCTTCAAGTTCAGGGGATATAAAAAATACTTTTCCATATGATTTTCCCATGTGGGTGATAAGTTGGTTTTCTGTCAAAATATTTATATGGTGTTGTATGCTTTTGTAGTCCATTTTTAATTGCAGGGCAAGATTGTGAATGTTTGAAGGTTTTTTTCTTAGTGCGAATATTATTTTTTTTCTTGTTTCTCCTCCTTTTGAGCCAAGGATGAGCCATTCAAGTAATTGTTTTATTTGGGGCATAACAAAATTATAGTGCAAAGCAATTTAATGAGTAATGTTTATGTGAACTAGATATAGTTTCTATTCTCTTTTCATCATTACTTCTTTTATTAGGCCATTTTCTACTTTGAGTACTCTTTGAGCAATTTTCTCTATAAAGTACTTATCGTGGGATACTGCAAATATTGCTCCTTTGTATTCAAGAAATGCTTTTTCTAGTATCTCTCTTGCATCAAGATCCATGTGGTTTGTTGGTTCATCAAGCAAAAGAATATTTGGCTTGTCTATTAGAACTTTAATTAAATTAAGTCTTGATCTTTCTCCAAATGATAATTGTGAAATTGGTTTGTACACTTCTTCATCATCAAGGAACCCTCCTAATGAAAGGTGTTGTCTTGTGAGGTAATTGTTGTGAAGTAGTTCGTAAATTTCATCATATAAAGTTCCTTCCATTTTTAGGTCCTTTAGTTCCTGATCAACGTAACCCAATTTTCCTTGTGAGTGAAGTAATACTTTTCCACTTAATGGTTTTAGTCTTCCTTCTATTGTCTTAAACAAAGTGCTTTTTCCAATTCCATTTTCTCCTATTAGTATTACTCGTTCGCCGACTCCTACTCTGTAATTGATGTGTGAAATTAAGGGTTTATTTTTTTCATATCCTACTGTCAAATCTTCTAGTTCCAAAACAACATTTGCATGTATTGGAGTAGCTTCAATTACTGCTTCAAATCTAGTTTTGTCCATAGTTGGTTTTTCAAGAACTTCTCTTTTCTCAAGAAGTTTCTCTCTGTATTTTCCTTGTTTTACATGCAAGGGGCTTTTTCCTATTCTTGCAATTTTATCTTTTTCATTTGCAATGTATTCTTCTTCAAGTTCAAATGCTTTTTTTGCAGCTTCAAAATTTGCTTCTCTTGTTTTTACATATGCTGTGTAGTTCCCTGTATATTTAATCCATTTTGAATTTTCCATTTTTAAAATAGCATCGCAAACTTGGTCCAAAAAGTATCTATCGTGGGTCACCATCAGAACAGTTCCTTTAAAATGTTTCAAATAATTTTCTAAAATATTTAATCGTTTAAAATCTAAGTGGTTTGTTGGTTCATCAAGTAAAAGTAAATCAGCATCTGAAGATAAAATTTGGGCAAGTGCAATTATTGCTCTTTGTCCTGTTGATAGGGAACCAACTATTTGGTCAAGCCATTCTTCTTTTACTTCAAGAGTTGATAAAACTTGTTTTATTTTGCTTGTAGGTTTTGTGTTTGATTGCTGGGCTAGTTTGTTTTGCAAATCAACATATTTTTCAGTAAGTTTATTCAGTCTGTCGTGATCTTCATATACTTCAGGGGTTGCAAGAAGTTCTTCTATTTCTTTTATTTCACTTTCAAAATCATTTTGGTGGTGCATTGTAGCACTTTCTTCAATAATTTGTCTTGCGGTTTTTGCGTGATCCAAATCAATGTGCTGTGAGAAGTAAGCTGCTTTTCCATTAAACCTTATTTCTCCGTGATATTCCATTTTTCCTAAAATTGCTTTTAATAAAGTGGTTTTTCCTACTCCATTTCTTCCAATAAGTCCTACTTTTGAGCCGTCAGCTATTCCTACGCTCTGTTCATTAAGTATTTCTCTGTCGCCTATGTTTATGGATAGGTCCTTAATTGCTAATGCCATACAAATTTATCGTTTCAGTAAATTCTTAAAGCATACTAACTGGAGTTTTTTGAAGAGAAAAATAGATTTACTACTTTATTAGATTTGAACTTTTGCCAAAACCGACGCTAATGGAGATATTTTTATATTACTTAAGTGGAGTATGGTATAATTGGGTGATGTGATGCAAAAGACAATTTTAGTAACAATAATTTTAATGGCCTTATTGCTTTTAGGGTGTATTGGTGAGGGGACAGAAAATTCTTTTGCATTGGGGGAAGATTTCAATTTATTTGCCTCACAGATATTTACTAATGATTCTAATTTTGTTAAGGTAACAGTTTTGGAAGTTACTGATTCAAGATGTCCTAGCGGAGTTCAATGTTTTTGGGAAGGTGAGCTTGGGGCACTTATTAATGTAAAACAATTTAGTGACATTTCATTTGAAACAATTTTACTTGACGAAAATATTAATTTAGGACTTTTAACTAGGCCTACGTCTAATGTTTTGAATAATAAATTTTTAGTTACTTTAGTCGGAGTAGATTTTGATTCAAATAAATTATCTTTGAAAGTTGACTCGCTAAATGACGAATTATTTTTAGAAAAAAAATGGTTTGTGATTTCTCCTAAGCAATGCCAAAGTAATTTATGGGATGTTTGGGCTCTTGAATCTGGAATTAGAATAAAGAAGAGTGCTGAAATGAGTATGGGTGAAGCATTAATTCCAATTTGGTTGGAGAAAAAATATTTTATTAATTCTTATGAAACAAAGTCACATGTTGCATCAGAAGTAGTTTGTCAGGCATGTTCTTGTCCTACTGGTGAACAAATTGCAGTTCTTGTAGATGGGAATTACAAAAGCATGCTTATTAATTTAGGTTTCTCAATGATTGAATCTCCTATAGCTTGTACAATGGATGCTATGGTTTGCTCTGACGGGAGTGCTGTTGGAAGGACTGCGCCTTTTTGTGACTTTGAAAAATGTCCTATTAATAATTTGAACAATTCTTCTGATGAAAATGTTTTAATAGTTGTGACTAAGTTTCCTGGATTTGTAATAAATCCCTCAACAAAGGTAATTACTATTGGAAGAGCATATTTTACAATTGAAGAATCATCAAGGTTTTGGGATGAGAAGTCTCAAGATTGGAACGAAACTATTACTTCCCATTCAGACACATTAGAACTAAGTGAATTTGATTCATTAGTCTCTTTGATTAAGAGTACAAATTTTTTTGATTTAACTGGAAATGATGTTAGACCTTGTATGGTTGATAATTCTAGTACAAATATCAATATAACTATTGGAAATTTAACAAATGTCCTTTATGGAATTGGTTCTGAATGTGATACAAATAAAACTTCTGAAGTGTACTCGATTTTAGAGAGGGTAGATTTATTGACTACTTCAATAAACTAAATAATGGTAGGTGTAGTTTATGGTTTCAAAAATAAAACCTACTAAAAGTTATTCAAAAAGTTCTATTCAAATTTCAAAAAATGGGCCTTATTTAGTCTCAAATTTGCCATTAGATGAAGCCATAATGGTTTGTACTGATGATGGTTCTCCGATTGATTGGAAAAAGGGAAAGAACATCAAAACTAGGAAAGATTATGCGCTTTGTAGATGCGGGCATTCAAAAAATAAACCCTTTTGCACGGGCGAACATAATAAAATTGGTTTTAATGGTGAAGAAACTGCAAGTAAAGAGAAATTTTTGAAAAACTCTGAAGTTACTGTTGGGAAGAAATTAGCTCTTTTAGATAATGGTTCTTTTTGCAATCATTCGGGGTTTTGTACTGTAGGGATAGGTGTATGGGAAGGAGTAATGGTTGCAAATGATAAAAACTCAAAAGAAAAAGTTGTAAAACAGATTTGTAATTGTCCAACAGGGCGACTTGTTGCGCTTGATATTAGTACAAAAAAAGAACTTGAACCTAAATTTAAAAAATCAATTAGCCTTATTGAAGAACCTGAAGGACATGGGGCTATTTGGGTGAAAGGAAAAGTTGAAATAAAATCCTGTGATGGAAAAAAATTAGAAAAAAGAAATAGGGTTTGTTTATGCAGGTGCGGTAAATCCCAGAATAAACCTTTTTGTGACGGAAGTCACCTTGATTGATTTATTAAATAACTGACTTAGTTTGTTTTAATGTAAGGGCCTAAAATCATTTCTGAATAGGATTTTCCTTGCGGAACTTTTGGATAAAGTATTTCTTCAGGATCAGTAATTATCTCTATCAATGCAGATCCTTTAGTAGTTAACATTTCTTTTATTGAGTTTGATAAATCTTCTCGGTTAGTAACTTTTTTTGTATAATTAAATCCAAGTGCTTGAGCAATTTTTTCAAAATCAGCACTTTTTTCTCTTGTTGTTGCTACTCTAAAACCATTGTATGCTGCGTCTTGTAGGTTTCTTACCATTCCGTCAACTGAATTATTCAAAATAATTATTTTTATTGGTAAGTCATAAT
>Ga0172381_10003159_pt1 | contig 17631 bp, 20 predicted proteins | sample Leawel6488metaG_FD_119754 | JGI IMG/M metagenome (GOLD analysis project Ga0172381, IMG submission 119754) | Leachate microbial communities from a municipal landfill in Southern Ontario, Canada - Leachate well 64-88 metaG | ecosystem: Engineered > Solid waste > Landfill > Unclassified | place... | reverse complement strand
TAAAAGAATTAATGGAAGAAGGAAAAGTTAAAAGTAATATTGTTGTCCAACATAATTTTGCTAGACCAGAAGTGGTAGATATCTTATATGGTATTAATAAATTTGCTAATGACAACGATTTCGATATAACACTCCATATCCATTTTAATGATTACCCTGGACGAACTAGTTCCTACGGTAAATATAGTGGTTTTTCTATTTATGTTCCAGAAAAACAATATTCAAATGCCGAAGCAAGTCATGATTTTGCTGAAAAAGTTGCAAGGCACTTATCAAATATGTTTGCCGTCAGTGATATGCCTAAAGAAAATATGATTACAGAAGATCAAGAACTGATTGCTATTGGTTCATACAATACCGTTGACTCAGTTTCAGCACTAATTGAATATGGATACATTTATGAATCACAATTCACAGATCAGAAAGTCAAAGATGTTATTTTGAAAGAATTAGCACAGCAAACATATTTTGGGATTATGGATTATTTGAATGACACAGAATCAGATCATGAAACATTTAAAGATTTCGATAATTATAAATGGAAAAGAAATTTATCATTTGGAGATAAAGGATTAGATGTTTTGGCCCTTCAGAATTTTTTACATGATAGAGGATATTATCCCTATAATGATAATTTAAATAATTGCCCACTAAATGGGAACTTTAGAAATTGCACAGAAAGTGCTCTTAAAAAATATCAGTCTGATAACAATATTTACCCAAATGGATCTTGGTTGAAATAACTGCAAGACGAATCGTACTTTTCTATAAAACTGGCTTTACTTTTGTGAATGGGGGGGGTAAAATTTAAAACATATGAAAAAACAATATTTATTTTTAATTTTATCAATTCTATTTGTTAGTCCATTATTTGTATCAGCTAATACGGCGGATATATCTAGTCCACAAAAGGCAGATAGGTATTATCTAGGTGAGGAGATTGAAATAAGATGGAGACCAGGTGATGCAGATACATATAAAGCCTCGGGTGTTAAGTCTGCTGAAATACAGTCTACAGGAAATAATAACTATGGTTCTTACATTTATGGACCAAAGGTGTATGGCGACCCAATAAATTATAGTGGTTTAATAAGGTACGAGCTACCAAAATTTATAGGGACATACAATACTGGTAATTATAAAGTTAAACTTACTTTTGAAAACGGAGACGTAGAATATAGTGGTGAATTTAGTATTATAAATCCAGAAAATGAAAATATTGTTGAATTACAAGATACTGAATATAAGATTACTGATATTGAGACGGAAGACCCTTATTACACAGGAGAAAAAATTGAGATTAGCCTGAAAGCTTGGGAGAAAGACGGTGTAATTCTTGATAGAAGCAAGGGATTTAATGTCCAGGCTAGAATATCTGAAAGTAATAGCAGTCAAGCTTTTGACTCAGTAAACGGTTATTTCAATGGAAGCGAATGGTTTCTAACATTTGATCCAGTATCTAGAGACGGAAAGTATAAAATTGAAATTACTGCATATTGCTCAGACCTCAGTACCACTTCTTATTGCGCTAATAAATATAAAAATGACTATGGTTCTCAATTAACAAAAACAGTTAAAATTGAAGTCGAAGAGTCTGACGAAGAAAGTTTTGGTGAAATGTTTGAAAAATGGGGAGACATTAGATTTATTAATCCAAAAGAAGGACAAAGAACCCCTGAAAAAATAGAGGCAGGACAAAGATACACTTTAAAATGGGAAAATATTGTAAAAGCAGAATGGACCGATGTTCATTTGTATAAATACGACAGAAAACCGTCGAATGACTATTTAAGGAATGGTCCAACTAATGTTTCTATTGGAACAGAAATATTAGATCTTGGTACTGCATATCTAGGTCAAGAAAGTTTGCAAGTTAATTTGCCTGTAAATTTAGAACCAGGCTATTATTACTTTAGATTTGGCGGTAAGGCTGCTGGTGATAGTTCTCCTGCTATAGAAATAGAGAAAAGTAAGAATAGTGATAATGATTATAATAATTCAAATACTGAATCCAACAATGCTAATCTGTCACAAGATCAAATGCTAGATTTAATGGCTAATTTATTCGGAAAAGATTCTGAAGAATATCAAATTGTTTTTCTACTAATAATGCTTGGAATAATTAAATAAATGTTGATTTTGTAGGTTATAACGAATCCGATAAGGTGTTACTAAATGTTAGAAAATACCAATAATTAAGACTAATTATGGGTAAATGGGACACAGCTCAAAAGCCACTTTTTGTGTCCCATTTGTCCCATTCACAACAAAATTCCAGCCTTTTTAGCGTGTCGCATTTGTCGCATTTGCAAACCCATAATATTCAAAAAAAATTGGCATTTGTTGGCATTTGGAGACCTAGACCCACAAACCTTATTTTCACAATCGGAAATATGCTAGAATACCCTCACAACGCTTGGAGCTGTGGGTACCATACCCATGTCCACCGCCAAGAAAACTAAGTATCGGAGTGACCCGAGTACTATACGTTTCAGTCAAAAAACACTACTTAGTCAAAAGTAGTGTTTTTTGCGATAATAAAGATTGTGAGGATCAAAAAAATTGAAAAACTTAATCACGCACGGTATAGGCATTTTAACTGGGACACTACAGTCCAGCCTTTTTGTGACTCAGTAAACATACTCTTTGGTTGGAACGGGTCTGGCAAAACTACACTATCGAAGATTTTTTATAATATAGAAACAGATACTAAATTAGAAAACTGTTCATTCAAAATAAAAACTGACACAGCAACACTTTCTGAAACAGACTCTCTGAATGATCTTAAATCAAAAATTAGAGTCTTCAATGACGATTACATCAACAAAACGTTAAGAGGTGATAAGCAAATACCTTATATTTTCTTTGCTGGCAAAGACGCAGTTGATTATTCCGATGAGGAGGAAAAACTTGAAGAAAAGCGAAAAAAGAAAATAGTTCTACCAAATACTCATGAGGACACCTAACTAAATAGTTAACGGTCCGGAATTGTCGATCCGGATCTTTAATTGGCTTTATTAATTAACATTATGAGCAAGGATATCTGTGGCCGAGGTCCGACTTCATGACGGAAATGCGAACCGTCCAAGCGAGGTCCTCTGTTGCCAGCCCTTCACTTGTCGGGTTGGCGACTGAGAACCTTCCAAACCAAAATATATGAACAAGGATCAATTGACGGTGGGTAATTGTCCGCATTGTAAAAAAGTTATCTTCAAAGACGGAGTCTTTAATTCGGAGGCCAAATTTTTTTATTGAACAGTTGCCTGACACGGTCAAATCGTCTATCCAAAATGAATGTTTAAGTCTGTAGCGTTTAAATAGCCGGGCCAGTGCAAGCCAAAAATTTTGTAAAATAAAGCCGGGCTATTTTTGATAGTCCGGCTTAGAGGGGGTTAGGTTTCTTCAAGCTTCAGCCTTAACTTTAGAATATCCCGGTGGTAAAATACGGGGATATTTCTTCCTACCCGGTCTCCCCAACATTCAATCCAAGGATCGGCAAAGTGGGATAATCTTCCGGGATGGGTTAGGAGTTTTACTCCAACCTCAAAAATTCCAAGTTGGGATTTTGGGCCGAAAGTATCTGGGATCACGAGAATGTCGTGATTACCAATCTGCTCCAATTGACGAGGCCGTAGTCCTGTCAATTGGCACTTCTTTTGGAATTTTTGGGCTCTTGCCAAGGATTCCAAAATTCTTTCGACAGCTTCGGAATAACTTGCTCCAAAGCTTTGCCACCTGGGGATAGCAAACCATCCATCCGCATCTAGCGGCAAGGGATGATTTGTCTCGCGTTTTTCCACTGTTTCCAACCAAGGGAAATAGCTCTTAAGAATACGGACCTGTTCTCCCAGAGTTTTAATTTGAGACATTGTTTTGACCATTTTGGCCCCCTTCTTTATCTTAAAGAACAAACTATCAAACTATCTTTATATAGTATATCATATAACTTTTTTTTAGTCAAGTATAAATTCCTCAAAAGCCCAAAAAAGCTATAAATCTTGGGAAAAGACTAAAATAACTGTTTTTCTTATTATTTTTACCCGTGAGCGACAACGACAGCGTAAATTCGGCGGACACCGTTTTTTAACAATATCTTCTTGATTTCATTAATCGTGGATCCGGTCGTAGCGACATCATCAATAATCACGACAATTTTACCAGCAATTTGAGGATGTTTTCTGATTGCAAAAGCGTTTTTTAAATTTTTTAATCTAGTGACGCGTTTTTTCTGTTGGGCTTGAGGTGGGGTGTTTTTAATTTTAAAAATCAAATCAGTTTTAACTTCAAAATTTTCTGGGTCTAAAATGCAAAAAAGATTAGCCAACTCTTCAGCTTGGTTAAAACCGCGTTCTCGCATTCGTTTTCGGTAAAGGGGAACTGGAACAACTATAATTTTGCCGTTGCCACGATTAAAAATCAATTCATCACCAGTAGTGTTCAAAAAAGTCTCATAAATTTTATTTGCTAATGTCGCAGTCAAGTCTTTAATACGGCGATATTTCAAATAATGAATTGCTTTTTTGACAGCTGGGTCGTGATAATCAAAGGCGGCAATAATTCCGTCTTCAATTATCCCATCACTTTTGGTTAATTGAGGTAAACAATTGTCGCATAAAAAAGAACCAACCAAACCGCATCGCACACAACGTGGCGGAAAAATAAAAGACAGAATTTTTTTAATGACGGGACTAATTAATTGACAAGGGTAATTGTGTGGATAATTCTTGACCATACGAGAGCTTTGTTCTTTTAGTCGTGCTATAATTATTATAACTTATCTCAACTTTTTATGGGAATTTTTGACAAATTATTAAAGGTAATTAAAGAAAGCACTGGATCAAAAGAAAAAAGTGTCGTGGCGATTGATTTCGGTTCATCTTCAGTCAAAGTTGTTCAATTACGCAAAGAAAAAGGCCGTGCCATTTTAGAAACTTATGGTGGTTTAGCCTGTGGCCCTTATTCTGGTTTGTCGGTCGGACAAGCGACTAACTTACCAGCTGAAAAGATGATAGAACTTTTACAGGATCTTTTCCGTGAAGCGAATGTAACGGCTAAACTTAGTGCAATGGCTATTCCGCTTCGTAATAGTCTTCTAGTTAATGTGGAAATGCCAGAAATGGATGAAGAAAAACTAGCGGAAATAGTGCCGATTGAAGCCCGTAAATATGTGCCATTACCGATTTCTGAAGTTGAACTTGATTGGCGGATAATGCCCCAAAGCTCTTTTGATGAACGGGAAGCTGACCAAGAATTATCTTCGGGCGAAAAACAAAAAACTTATGGGAAAAAAATTGGAGTCTTAATTGCTTCTATCCAAAAAGATGTTATCAGGCTTTATCAAGATATTTTACAAAAATTAAACTTGTCTTTGGGAATTTTTGAAATAGAAACCTTTAGCTCTATTCGTTCAGTGATGCCCAATGACCTAACAGCTACGGCTATTTTAGATATTGGCGCTGGCACTTCTAAAATTGCCATTGTTGATTATGGTCTAGTTCGTGTTTCGCACACAATTGTCAAAGGTTCTCAAGATATTACAATTGCTATTTCTAAATCTTTGTCCGTGCCTTTTGCTAAAGCGGAAGAAATTAAACGAAAATTTGGTCTTTTGGGCGAGGTGGATAATGGGGAACTTTTAGAAAGTGTGAATCCAACTGTAGAATATATCTTTGCTGAAGCTGGCAAAATAATGTTACAATATCAAAAAAAACATAAGCGAGCGATTGATAAAGTTGTTTTGATCGGTGGTGGGTCAATGATGAAAGGAATAAGTGATGTGGCGCGAGAAGTATTAGGCTTACCGATTATGATGGGGACACCTTTCGATAAAGTTGAAACGCCGGTTTTTTTAAACGATGTATTAAAGGAAACTGGTCCAGAATTTGCTGTCGCAATTGGCTTGGCCTTGCGTAAACTTGAGGACCTTTAGGTCGAAATAAAATCTAAAAAATTATGAATAACAAATTATCACCTTCATTTATACCCAAGCAATCAATTAGTTCTAATTTACGTGAACGTCGTGAACCTTTGAGTTTGGTTATAATGATTTCGGTTATCATTTTTGTGATTGCGTTAGTTTATTTTGCCAGTATTTTTGGTTATCGTTTTTATGTTTATAATCTAATTAATCGTCCTTGTCCGACCGGCGGTGAGAGCACTCAAAGTTGTGGTTTGCGCGAGTCTCTAGAACGTGAGAAAAGAGATTTCCAATATGAAAGTTTGGCGCGATTAAAGCGTTTGGATACAAAATTAAAAAATGGTTCTACCATTTTGACCAACCATCAAACGCTTCGGCCATTGTTTGAGCAGCTGAGTTTGGCAACAGCTCACAATGTTAAATTTAATGACTTTAAGTTCAACAAAAATGTTATAGAAATTAGTGGGGCCGCTTTAGGTTATGAGGATGTTGCTTATCAATCAAAAATTTTTACTTCAGAAGTGGCAAAGACTGGCGAAGATCGTAAAATTACAGCTTTCTCTTTTTCTAATTTTGATTTAGACAGTAGTGGTAATGTTATTTTTAAGTTAACCTTAACGGTCGATCCTTCTTTATTATCATTTGTAAAAAACAGCTAAAGATATGCTTAAATTAATTACACCAGTTATTCTCATTACCTTGTCAGCTGTTTTAGTCTTTTATTTGGGCTTGGCTGTTTTAAATGGAAGCGAGCAACCCTTATTACAAACTTGGCTTTTAAATGGGACCGATCAAGGCTTAAAAAGTTTACTTGAAGAAAAAAATAAATTAAACGAGGCTTTGGGTAACGCTCGTGAGCTAAGTTCAAAGATGGCAGAATTAGAAAGAGCTGAACAACAGATTACTTCTGCCGACCGGGAAAAATTGGATGCTTTCATTCCCGACCGAATAGACACAGTAGATTTTGTTTATGATATAAACAACATTGCTGCTCGACACGGTATGATGTTGCAAGACGTTAACATTAAAGCTTCAGAAGAAACAAAAACTGAAGGCCTAAGTTCTCGTGAACTTTCCGTAACGGAAGCTGCTGGGGCAGATACTATTGCCGAAATGACAATGTCCTTTCAAGTTGCTGGCAATTACAAGTCGCTATTGGGGTTTTTGGATGATTTATCGACTAGCTTGAGAGTCGCTGATGTTGTTTCTTTATCCTTTGGCGTTGGTGAAAATGGGATCAACCAATATGACATTGAATTAAAAACTTATTGGGTAAAATAATAAAATGAACACCAAAAAAATAATTATCTTTGTAGCTTTGGCCGCAGTTCTTCTTTTGGCTGTTTTTTGGTCAGTTAAAATGTTTATAGGTCAAGAGGAGTCGCAAGGAGGGGTTACTCTTGCTTCCGGCTTGCCTGGAGGCGTTAATTTGTTGACTGGTAATATTACAGCAACTGATGACCCGTTTATTGCTTTGCTCAACGGGATAAAAAATATAGATTTAACGAATTTAAAATTATTATCAGACCCTATTTTTAAAGATAAATTAAGAGATTTGAGCCGTCCAGTTTCTGACCGGGGACGTGGCCGAGAAAATCCTTTTGCGCAAATCGGTGTTGGCAATTTGGATTTGAACACAACCAATACTCAAGATTTGCAAGAAGAAGGAATTTTTAAGGAAGCAACTACTAGCGAAATGATTGTTCCGTCTGAAGATGAGACAACAAACACGGAAGAAGATTTAGGAAATAACGAGACAACTCAATAGGTTGATTACCCCCCATTTATTTTAGGGAAAAATTTAAAAAATGGACGATTACTATAACATACCACTAAAAAAGCTGGATAATAATAAAATCCCTTTTGAAGTTTTGAAATATGTGCCGTTTGAATCAGCGCTTAATTATTTGTTTGTGCCGATATCGGTCAAGGATGGAGTTCTGGAAGTGGGAATGGTTAATCCAGACAATTCAGAAGCTCGCGATGCTCTACAATTTATTGCTTCTAAAGTTAGAATGCCATTCAAAATTTATCTTATTTCTAAGAAAGATTTTGATTGGGCGATAAAAAGTTATAAGGGTTTGTCTGGCGGTGATTCAGCAGCTGTTGTTGGCGATATTCAAACTAATATTCGTGAAGCGGAACAATCGGTGGCCAGATTTAGCAAGGCGCCACAAGAAGAAACAACCAAAAGTTCAGCTAATATTGTTGAAGAAGCACCAATTTCTAAAATTGTCACCGTGATTGTTCAGAATGCTCTTTCTGGGGGAGCCTCTGATATTCATATTGAGCCGACTCACTCTACCCTCAAGGTGCGATTTCGGGTGGACGGGGTGCTTTATACCAGCTTGACTCCACCAATGACAGTGCACGAAGCAATGGTGGCGCGCATCAAGATTCTAAGCAATTTAAAATTAGATGAAAAACGAGTGCCGCAAGATGGTCGGTTTTCTTATAATTATGAAGGTCGCAAGGCGGATTTTCGTGTCTCCACTCTTCCAACTTATTGGGGCGAAAAGATTGTGATGCGTATTCTTGATCCGGAAAAACGCAAAGTAGATTTAAATACCATTGGAATGTCACCAGAACAACAAGAAATTGTAACACGGGCACTTAAACGTCCCTATGGTTTGATTTTGATTACGGGTCCGACTGGTTCCGGTAAAACAACAACTCTTTATGCGATGTTGAATATGTTAGACCGAGAAAAGAATAATGTTGTTAGTTTGGAAGATCCGATTGAATATGACATGCCAGGAGTCAGTCAATCACAAGTCCGGCCGGAAATTAATTACACTTTTGCCAATGGTTTGCGAAGTATTTTGCGTCAAGACCCAGATATCGTAATGGTTGGTGAAATGCGTGACAAAGAAACTGCACGTTTAGCTATCCAAGCTTCTCTAACTGGACATCTGGTGCTTTCTACTTTGCACACCAATAATTCTATCGGCGCTATTCCGCGCTTGATTGATATGGGGGTGGAACCATATCTTTTGCCCCCGACTCTGGTCTTGATGATGGCCCAACGTTTAGTGCCGACTATTTGTGATGATGCTAGGATTTCAGAACCAGCTGATGAAAGTATTAAGATGATAGTAGAAAAACAATTTGCTGATTTGCCTCAGGAATATCATCAAAAAATTCCGACGATAGATAATATTTACCGTATCCACAAGACAGCTTCTTGCCCTAGTGGCACTAAGGGACGAACAGGAGTCTTTGAATTTTTGGAGATGGATCGAGAGTTGGAAAGAATTGTGTTAAACAATCCAAATGAAAATGAAATTTACCGTTATGCTAGGTCAAAAGGTTTTCTGACAATGAAAGAAGATTTACTAATTAAGTCGCTCAAGGGGACTGTGCCTTTTGAAGAAGTTAACAAATTGTAATATAATTAACTAAGTATGGAAAACGATTCAACAAAAATGAAAATTCTCATTGTCGATGATGATAAATTTCTCGTGAATATGTATTCACTCAAGTTTAATGAAAGCGGTTACGAGGTGGAAACGGCGGAAAATGGCGAAGAAGCTATCAAAAAACTTGAAGAAGGTTTGGTGCCTGATATTTATTTGGTGGATGTGGTAATGCCAGTAATGGATGGTTTTGGGTTGGTAGAAAAAATAAAGGAAAAATTTGACAGCCACAAAGGTTTGATCGTGATATTATCTAATTTGGGACAAAAAGAAGATATTGAAAAAGGATTGGGTTTGGGGGCGGACGGTTACATCGTCAAAGCTTCTGCCACACCAACGGAAGTGGTAAACAAGGTTAAAGAAATTTTGGCTAATCGCAAATATGTTTAATGATGATTTTGAATTTTAAATTAAAAATTTTATGAGAGATTACAACAAAGACATAGAAGAATTGGTAGTGGCTGTTACCAAAGAAGGTGCGTCAGACTTGCACTTATCTGTTGGACGTCACCCATCTATTCGTGTTTCTGGTTCTCTTATTCCAATAATCAAGAAACCTCTTTTGACGCCAGAAGACACCTTGGGGATTGCAATGGAAATTTTGAACGATGATAACAAACAAATTTTATTAGAACAACGGGAAGTCGATTTTTCTTATTCACCAGCGGCCAATGTCCGTTTTCGAGGCAATGCTTTTTTTCAAAAGGGAGTAGTGGGAATTGCTCTGCGTTTGATACCAATGAAAATTCCGCAATTAAGCGAATTGAATTTGCCAGAGCAATTAGCCGATTTTGTCCATAAAAAGCAAGGTTTCTTTTTGGTTGTTGGTCCAGTGGGGCAAGGCAAATCTACAACTTTGGCATCTTTGGTGGAATTGATAAATCATGAACGTGCCGAACATGTTATCACAATTGAGGACCCGGTAGAATATTTATTTACTAGTGACCGTTCTATTATAGATCAACGTGAGGTGCGATTTGATACTAAAAATTTTTATACTGCTCTCCGGTCTATGTTTCGTCAGGATGTTAATGTGGCGATGGTAGGCGAAATGCGCACCCCAGAAACAATCTCAATGGCGGTGACAGCGGCTGAAACTGGTCACTTGATTTTATCAACCCTGCACACTAACAGTGCTTCGCAGACAATTGACCGTATTATTGATTCTTTCCCAGGCAATCAACAACATCAAATTCAAACTCAATTAGCTGGCTCATTACTTGGTATTTTTTCTCAACGTTTAATTCCGCGAATTTCTGGTGGCTTAATTCCGGCTTACGAACTTTTAGTAAACAACGACGCCGTGTCTAATTTAATTCGCGAAGGCCGCACGGCTGAAATTGACGTGGTAATTGAAACAGGTTCATCCGAAGGAATGTTAGATTTAAATCGTTCATTATCCGGCCTAGTTCGTGATGGCGAAATTACAGCAGACAATGCTTTTCGTTATTCACTTAATCCAGAAGGACTTAATCGTTTAATCTAAATTATTATGCTTTTTGTTTATAAAACTGTAGACAAAGAAGGACAAGAACAAAATGGCAGTATTGATGCACCTAATATAGATTTGGCCATTAGTTCACTTCAACGACGGGGTTTGATTATTGTTTCCATTAAACCTGAAATAGATAGAAAAGAACGTTTTCATATCGTTTTGCCTTTTACACGTCGGGTTTCTTATAAAGAAATAGTGATGTTGTCGCGACAAGTAGCTACTCTATTTGAGGCTAAAGTTTCGGTTTTAGCAACCTTTCGCTTATTGGCTCAAGAAAGTTTGAATCCGATTTTACAAAAAGTTTTATTGTCTGTTGTGGATGATATAAAAGGTGGTATCTCAATTTCGGCGGCACTTGGTCGTCACCCAAAGATTTTTTCTGATTTTTATGTCAATATGGTTCGGGCTGGCGAAGAATCTGGCAAGATGGCAGAATCTTTTGTTTATTTGGCTGATTATATGGACCGTTCTTATGCTTTATCATCGCGGGCCAAGAATGCTTTGATATATCCAGCTTTTGTGATTGTGTCTTTTATTGTAGTTATGATTTTGATGGTGATGTTTGTAGTGCCAAAGTTGTCGCAAGTTCTGATGGAAACCGGTCAAGAATTGCCAATTTACACCAAATTATTAATTTGGACTAGTGATTTCTTTATAATGTTTAGCATACCGCTTGCTCTCCTCTTGTTGTTCTTAGGTATTTATCTTTTTCGTTATGTTAGCACTCCAAAGGGAAAATATTCTTTTGATCGTTTTAAAATAAACGTCCCTTATGTTGGTCGTTTATATCGCAAATTATATTTAGCGCGTATTTCTGATAATATGAACACAATGCTTTCATCTGGCATCTCAATGGTGCGAACCTTGGAGATTTCTGGTGACGTGGTTAATAATGAGGTTTATAAAAAGATTTTAGTTGAAGCAGGGGAGGCGATAAAAGCTGGAAGTGCGGTCTCGGGTGTTTTTTCTCAATATCCAGAAATTCCTGGAGTAATGGTTCAAATGATTAAAGTTGGTGAAGAATCGGGTAAAATTGGTTTTGTGTTAGAAAAGTTGTCTCGTTTTTATGAACGTGAAGTCGGCAATGAAGTGGACACCTTGGTTGGGTTGATTGAGCCGGCCCTGATTGTTGTCTTGGGGGTTGGGGTTGGGGTGATGCTGACAGCAATTTTGATTCCGATTTATAATCTGGCGCAAGGGATTTAAGCATTCAAATTGCAAAAATTAAAAAAGGATTTGGAATAACAAAACTCCAATTTAAATTTATTAAATCCAGTCAAATTATTTGGTTTTTGTTTTTTGAGGATTGTTTTAGAAATTTTATCTTTGTTTATCCACAGTTTTTTGCTCAAAGTTGTTAACTTTCTTTGATTTATTGTAAAATATAGATAAGGTTAAAGTCGTTTAAGTTTAAATTATTAAGTTTTAATTATTAAATTAGTTTTTATATATGAAAAATACGTTAAATAAAGGTTTTACCTTGATTGAATTGTTGGTGGTGATTGCTATTATTGGTATCTTGGCCGGGGTGGTTTTGACTAGTTTGGGTTCGGCAAGAGAAAAGGCCCGTGCCGCTTCTGCCAAAGCCTCTCTCTCTTCAATGAGGGCCGAAGCCGAGTTGGGGACTGACACTAGTGGCGCTTACGTTGATGGCATTTGTACTAATAGCACAGAAACTGGTGGTCTTGCTACTCTTATTGCTGCAGCGACAAATCAAGGCTCGATTGTTACTTGTGGAGCCGATGCTGCAACCAGCCCAAGTGCTTGGGGTGTTTTGGCCGAATTGCCAGATGGAACATATTATTGCGTTGATAGTACCGGTTATGCTGGTGATTCTATAGCTGATGCCATTACTGACGGAACTCCAAGTGTTGATGTAGAATGTCAATAATCTTTTATTGAAATTTTTAACACAAAAAGAGAGGCTTTTGCCTCTCTTTTTGTGTTATTTATGATATTATATTATAGGATTTTGTTTTTGGAAAAATTATATGTTTTTGGTTTTTAAATGATTTTGATAAAATAAACAAATGAAAAAACAAATCAAAAAATTGAGGTCTCAAAAAGGTTTTACTTTGATAGAGATTCTGGTGGTGATTGCTATTATTGGTATTTTGGCCAGCGTAGTTATTGCCGTAATGGGTAACTCGCGAGATAAGGCGCGTGCGGCTTCGGCAATGACGAGCATGAAGTCAATGATAAACGCTCTGCCCAATTGGCAAGTGACAGCACGGGCAGATTTCCCGAAGATCTCTGTGTTTCTCAAGGTCTTATTGAATTGCCCGACTGGGGTCATCTCGGCTATGGAACATTACAAAAATTATCTCAAGCGGTTGTAGGTAACCTAATCGAAAGACCAGTTTGTACGATAGATGTTGAATTTGGAGAAAAACCTTCAGCTTGGGCTGCTTTTACGGACTTGGATAGGAGCTCGGAGTATTCTTTTTATTGTGTGGACAGCACTAATTTTAGCGGTTATGGCTATGTTGCCAACCCTAACGGTAAATGTGAAATTTATTCAGGTTTTTCTCCCTCGGAATAAAAAAACAAAAGAAGACTCAAATAAGGGGATAATTAAAAAAAGTGGATAACTATTTATAAGGAGGGTGGGGTTTTGTGCTAAAATTAAAATAGTTTTACATACCAAGCGTAAAGTATTTTTAAAAATATGGACAAAAAAACGATTTTTAGTTTGATTGCTACCGCTATTTTGATAATAACGGTAATTGTTTATTTGCCTTTTCCTGTGGGGTCAGTCAGAGCTCAAAGTGATTTGGAAAATAACGAATTACGTGGTTGGGCTTGGAGTGATGTTACTGGTTGGGTAAGTTTTAATAATAAAGATTATAGTGAGACTAATCATACCTACACTGTAAAAATTGATAATAATGACAACTTGGTTGGCTATGCTTGGAGCTTGAATTTGGGTTGGATTAAATTTACCCCAGGTTCATCCTTCGCGCCCGCTTATTGTAATACGGGGGATTGTTATGGCGCTAAAATAATCGGTGACGATTTAAAAGGTTGGGCAAGAGCTTGTTCAGTTTTTCAAAATGGTTGTAGCGGCTTATTGCGGTCAGAATCTGAGCTTGGCGGTTGGGATGGTTGGGTTAGAATGTATAATATTAAACGCCAAACAAATGGGGGTTTTACCGGTTATGCCTGGGGCGATTTGAATTTGGCATGGCTTGATTTTGGATTTGGGATTGATGCTGGTGGCGGAGGGGGGGGTGGTAGTGGAGAGTGCGATCCAACAAAACAAGTTTGTGGTGGTGGCAGAGAAGATGATGAAAATGGAAATGAAGTGACGGTCACAGCAGCCTCTTGTCTAGACGAAGAAGGTAATCCAACCGAAGTAACTTTTAGTCCGCAAGGTGATGATTGCGATCCCTCAGGGGATTATTGCCGAAGTTATGAGACAGGAGAAACGGTTGAAGTTTCTTTCTCTCTCATTCCTACATCAGTCTCGGGTTGTGATTCTTACGATCCTGAAGTTGGAATTTGCACAATAGAATCTATTGAAGAAGATAAAAACTTGGTAGCTATTTGTGGCGTACAATCAATTGCTTTGTGCCAACCCAAGTTGACCAGTATCACTCCATTAAAATTATCAGAATCTGGCTTGGTCATTTATCCGGCGACTAGCAACAATGCCCCTGGTCAGCTTAAATTAGTAAATATTGCAAACGGCACTCCTTGCACTGGTATTACTTATAATCTTGATTCAAGTGAATATCGCTATGTTAGCGATGCCACTGTTGGACCCGCGGATGACTCTAATGTTTCCATTGTTTGCGATAAAGATAGCAATAATAATTACACCAAAGAAGAATGTAGTGGGTTGGATGGTAATTTGTCGTATAAAGTTAAAGCTTTGTTTGATAATCGACCAGTAGAAAAAACGATTAAATGGTCATTAAAATTAATGGCGCAAGATTCAAACACCTTTGAATTTTCTCAATCTTACGACGAGTTGAATCAGCTAATTCAATATTCCAGACCGTTCGGTGATTAAATAAAAAATGTTTTTGGTTATTAATTATGCATTAAGTTTCCTGTTTGGTTTAATTATTGGCAGTTTTTTAAATGTTTTAATCCTCCGCTATCATTCAGGACAATCACTTGGAGGTCGCTCTCATTGCCTGTTTTGTGGTCAAATTTTAACTTGGTTTGAACTTTTGCCGGTTGCTAGCTTTGTTATCCAAAGAGGTCGTTGTCGTCGTTGTCAATCAAAAATTTCTTGGCAATATCCGTTGGTGGAGATATTAACTGGTCTGTTGTTTGTTTTAACTTTTGCACGTTTTGGTTTTAATAATTGGTTGGAAATATCTTTCTACTGGGTGATTGTTTCTCTGTTGGTTCCAATAATCATTTATGATTTGAGGCATAAAATAATTCCCGATATCTTTGTTTTTGGGATAGGTGTTTTGGCGTTGATTAAACCACTCTTAACGGTGATTGAGGCTGGGGCTTATTCTTCTTTATGGACTGAATACCAAACAATTTTTCTAGGCGGGGTGATTGCTGGCGGTATTTTTCTTTTGTTGTGGTTGCTATCTTGCGGTCGGTGGCTTGGTTTTGGTGATGTTAAATTGGCTCTAGTAGCCGGTTTTTTGCTTGGTTGGCCACAAGTTTTTTCCGCTTTAATTTTAGCTGTTTGGATTGGCGCGATGACGGGTTTGGTTTTAATTTTTTTGACAAAAATCAAGTTGTTTGGATTTTCAAAATACTTTACAATTAAGAGTGAGTTACCTTTTGCACCTTTTATTATCTTGGGAATAATTTTAAATTTGTTTTTTCAAATCAATGTCTTTTAAAAAATTTCAACAGGGTTTTTCTTTGCTTGAATTGATAGTTGTCATCGCGATTTTTCTTATTATTACAGCCGTAGTGATGACCGATATTCCTAATTTTGGCCGCAAAGGTGCGTTAGATCTAACTGCTCAAGAAGTAGCTGGTTGTATTAGAGCTACTCAAAATTATGGCACCACTAAAAAAATAGGTGAAGATAATAGCCCGGTTGGAGCTAATTTGGAAGACAATAAAGTAACTATTTATTTTGATAATGGTAATGCTAGCCCAAATTTTTATAGTTCTGACGATGATATCATAGAGACTTGTAATCTCAACGGTTATTCTTTGGCTGCAGATGGGGAAATTTCCAATATTATTTTTATGAGCACCAACTATCAAAAAAGCATAAAAAGCAATTTGGAGCCAACCTTTTATGATTCAGAAGGAAGTTTGGTTGATGATGTAAGTTTGGTAAAATTGATAATAGAATCCTTGCGTAACAAAGAAAAAAGATGTGTTTTTGTTTTTTCTAGTGGACAAATAACGGTATCAGAATGTGACTATGATTAAAATGAAAAAAAGGAAAATAAATAAAGGATTTACCTTGATTGAAATGATGGTTTCAGTTTCTTTGTTTGTGGTTGTGGCGTTGATTGTTAGCGGAGTGTTGGTTCAACTTTCGGCTGTTTATAAAAAAGCGCAGGCGATGCGATTGTTAATGGATAATTTTAACTTTGCACTAGAAAAAATGAACTTAGAAATTAGGGAAGGAGTCAAAATAGAGCTCAAAGATAGCGATCGGGCAATAAAATATTCTCAATTAGGCGATGAGGGGAACAGTTATTGTTATAGTTTGGGGGATTATAATAATCATGAAAATACTCTTTTAAAGTGTAAAAATGAATGTCCTTGTGGAGATTCAAGCGAAGGGGTAAAAGATATGTTGTCTCCCCAAATATTTTTAAGTAGTCTCAATTTTAAAATAACCGAAAGAGGTATTATTGACAATAAATTAGCGAAAGTTTTAATAAATATTAATGGCAGGGCGGTGAGTCGTCCAGGTTTGGAAACCGAATTTATGATTCAAACTTCCGCCAGTCAAAGAACTACTGATTTTTAAATATGATGAAAAAGAAAACATCTCCAAAAATAAACAAACGAGGTTTTACTATGGTGGAGTCTTTGGTTGCTATCACAATTCTTTTGATTGCGGTCATCGGTCCATTATCACTTTTAGCGACAGCCCTGCGTGACAGTGTTTATTTAAGAAATGAAATTACAGCCAATTTTCTAGCACAAGAAGGTTTGGAAATTTTAACTTTTTATCGGGATGTTGGGGAATTAAATATTAGGAGTGATCGTTATTACTGTGTTGATGGCACTAAAGAGAACTACGCTGGCTCTGTTATTCCGGTTGATGACCCAGATGATTGTGTCATCACGTTTGATGATGGTTATTATACCCACAACAATGGGTCCCCCACGATTTTTACAAGATATTTAAGGATTATAGATACTGATAATTCTATTTTAAATAATCTTGGTTTGGAAGAATATCAAGTTATATCAACAGTAGTTTGGTCTAATACACACCTTCAAACCCCGCGATCTGTAAATTATGAAACTCACCTAATTTATCAATAAAAATGTGTAAAAATAATAAAAACAAAGGTTTCACTCTATTATACGCCATTCTTTTGACTAGCGCGGTTTTGGTGGTGGGGGTGAGTTTGATTAACATCATTACTAGACAATTAATTTTGACCTCTTTGAACAAAAATTCACAGATTGCTTATTATAATGCTCGTTCGGTAGTTGATTGTTTAAACTATTACGATCAGGTAGGGGAAGTTTTTTTGAATTATAATCCTGATGGCAGTGGTGAAGTTGTTGGCATAAAAGATGCCGCCTCTATTTTTTGTTCGGTGGTTGGCGAAGATCCGATTGAATTATATTCTGTTGAAGATCCATCTGGCTCTGGAATTTATTCTTTTAAAAAAACAGTAAAT
>Ga0172381_10003157_pt1 | contig 17638 bp, 12 predicted proteins | sample Leawel6488metaG_FD_119754 | JGI IMG/M metagenome (GOLD analysis project Ga0172381, IMG submission 119754) | Leachate microbial communities from a municipal landfill in Southern Ontario, Canada - Leachate well 64-88 metaG | ecosystem: Engineered > Solid waste > Landfill > Unclassified | place... | reverse complement strand
ACGAATCGTCGGCAATCTTACAAAGGACAAAATATTGCTTATTTCCCTCACTCTAGGCAAAACCCCAGCATATGCGGATTTCTGGTTACAAGAGACCGCAAGCCCCCCAGTCTGTCCAATATATTTAGGCAGGAAACTGTTTATATAGCTATTCTTTTGACCAAAAAATTCTAGTTCCCTAACAAAAACAAACCCATTTATAAATAAAAACCTTGTTTCTCAAATAATGTTATAAATGCTTTAACTTTAATTTAAAGTGTTACTTTTGCTTTAATTTTCTGTAGTTTTACAATGGCATCTCAAAAAAACACAAAGATCTGGCAAATCCCCAAAAGAACAGAATAGTAAAGCTTTAAAAGACCATGCTTATCTTATATATATAGTATGTATAAAGATATTAAAACTGTTCTTCATACATAAAATAAATTTTTCGGAGGAAAAAAAACATGAGTGACGACTATAGAGGTCCAAGAGGAAATGATAGAAACGGTGGAGGTTCAAGAGGAAACTTCTCAAGAAACACAGGACCTAGAGAAATGCATAAAGCAACTTGTTCAAAGTGCGGTAAAGAATGTGAAGTTCCATTCAAACCTATGGAAGGCAAGCCAGTTTATTGTAGAGATTGTTATATGAGTATGAAGAACGAACAGTAAAGCATATTATAAATATAATAACCATTGATAATTGATTTTTATAATCAATTATTTTTTTTAATTTCTTTTTCTTAATTTTTAAATTACAAGCTTTGCTATCAGACTAAATTCTTGTTTATTTATATTTATTTCTATTTTATATATAATATAAGACCTTATACCTAAATCTAACTATGTGGTAATAGGAGAGTTTTTAGATGTTTGATAAAACACGGAGGAGAAACAAAGTATGAAAGTAAATGTAAAGTTTCCTGATGGAAATATAAAAGAAGTTGAATCAGGAAAAAAAGCAAAAGATGTAATCCTTGAACATATTGGCGAAGGATTATTAAGAATAGCAATTGCTGTAAAAATTAACGGACAATTAAAAGATTTAGAAACTCCTATTACCACTGATACTGACTTTTTAGTTATAACTTACAAAGACCTAGATGGTAAACACATCTTCTGGCATAGTTCTTCACACATAATGGCTCTAGCTATCAAAAGATTATTTCCAAATGTGAAGTTTGCAATTGGTCCATCAATTGAAGAAGGATTCTATTATGATGTAGATATCAATAGAGCATTCACTGACGAAGAACTCATTAAGATTGAAGAAGAAGTAAATAAAATAATTAAAGAAGACTTAAAGTTTGAAAGACATGAAGTAAATTTCAGTAAAGCTTTAGAATTATTTAAAGACGAACCATATAAACTAGAAATGATAAATGAACTTAAAGAAAAAGGAGAATCTTTATCATATTACCAACTAGGAGACTTCATTGATCTCTGTAGAGGACCACACATTCCTTCTTCAGGAAAGATCAAAGCATTTAAGGTATTAAAAGCAGCAGGAGCCTACTGGAGAGGAGATGCAAAGAACAAACAACTTCAAAGAATCTATGGAGTGTCTTATAATTCTTCAACAGAACTTAAAGAATACTTAACAAGAATTGAAGAAGCAGCTAAAAGAGATCATAGAAAGATTGGAAGAGAATTAGATCTTTACAGTTTCCAAGAAGAAGCACCAGGTATGCCTTTCTTTCATTCTAAAGGAACAATTATTTGGAATAAACTTGTAGAGTTCTTAACTGAAAAACTATATGAAAGAAACTATGAGATTAATAAAACTCCAATGATTCTAAACAAATCATTATGGTTACAATCAGGACATTGGGATCACTATAAAGACAATATGTATTTTACAAAGATTGATGACGCAGACTATGCAGTTAAACCAATGAACTGTCCAGGAAATCTTTTAATCTATAAAGCACATCAATACTCTTATAGAGACTTACCTATCAGAGCAGGAGAATTTGGATTAGTTCATAGACATGAACTTTCTGGTGCTCTTTCAGGAATGTTTAGAGTTAGATGCTTTACTCAAGATGATGCTCATGTATTTTGTACAAGAGATCAAATGAAAGACGAATTAACAGACTTAATTAATTTCATTGATGAAGTTTACAAAACTTTTGGTTTTTCCTATCACATGGAACTATCAACTAAACCAGAAGGAGCAATGGGAGATCCTAAGGATTGGGATTTAGCAGAAAGCACATTAAAAGCAGTACTTGATGAAACAAGTAAAGAGTATAAACTTAATCCAGGAGACGGAGCTTTCTATGGGCCTAAGATTGACTTCCATTTGAAAGACGCAATTGGAAGAGATTGGCAATGTGGAACAATACAACTTGATTTCCAAATGCCTGAAAAGTTTAATTTAACTTACGAAGGTCCAAACAATGAAAAGATGAGACCAGTAATGCTTCACCGTGCAATCTACGGAAGTGTTGAAAGGTTCCTTGGAATCCTTGTTGAAAACTTTGAAGGAAAGTTTCCATTGTGGCTCTCTCCTGTCCAAGTAATTGTGCTTCCAATCGCTGACAGACATAATGACTATGCTTATGCAATTGCTGATGTCTTAAAAGAAGAAGGACTAAGAACAACAGTTGATGATGCTGCACTAACAATGAACAAAAAGATAAGAAATGCTGAACTTTCAAAGATCAACTACATCCTTGTTGTTGGAGACGCAGAAGAACAAAACCAAACAATCAATGTTAGAACAAGAGACAATGAAATCCTTGGAGAAAGCAAGGTTTCAGAATTCATCAAGGCATTGAAGGAAGAAATCATTGAGAAAAGAATTACAAGGAAGTAAAAAACTATGAAATATCAATGGACTGAACTTGATTCAAATCTTGCAATTTTAGAAGACTGGAATATTCAAAAAGTTGGAAATATTATATTTGTAGTTTCTAAATCTCCTCCTCCATATGATGAAGCATATGTATTATATCACAAAAAAAATAATAAAACCTTTCTATTAGTAAGTGATTTAAAGTTAAATAGCTTTACTCATATTGAACTATTCAACACTCTTTTAAAAATTGCAAAAATACCAAAAGACACCAAATTTATAGATTGTATTTCTGGATTAGTATTCCTAAAAAAAACCAGAAGTAATAAATGGTATAAAACAGTTCCTGCGGGGCCAGAAACATTTGTATTTAATAATTTAAGATCTTCAGATCCAGAATTTAAAAATATAGAACTCATCGAGAAATTACTACAAAAAGGCACCAAATTTGGTAGCGATTTTAAAATACCAAAACTAACACCAAAAAGAACAGACGAACCAAAGATTAAATTACCACAAAAGGTAAAACCAAAAATACCAATAAGAAGATTAAAATAAAGAAAAAACATGAAATACTACCAACATGTAATTGATCCAGCAAATGCAAATATGAATCATTGGCAATTACATAAATCCAATGGATTTACATTCATATTGCCAAAAGCAGATCACAATTTTGATCGCAATTATTCAATATTATTTCAGGAACATAAAAAAGAGAACATAGTTATCATCTCTCCAAGCCCAATGGCTCAACATGGACAACAATTAAATGTTTTATTTAAGTATCTTAAATTACCAAAAGAAACAAAACATTTAGATTGCTTACTAGGAACTCATTTTGCAAGACACGAGAATCTGTCTTGGGGAAGAACTGTAGCTCCTAATCCTGAAAATATATTATATGATATTTCTAATAAAAATTTAATTGTGAATCCAAAAGAATTAACCCCAAAAGAATTATTACTTACAACATATATTGAAAAAACATTTTCAAATTATCTTAAATATGCAAAGAAAATTTACGATATATTTGAGAAAACAGATAGATTAATTAAATTTGATATTAAAGAGATCATACCAAAGCCAATTTTAAAAAAAGAAGCAAAACCAAAAATTAAATCGCCACAAAGAGTAAAATTAAAACTACCAATTAGAAAATTAAAATAGGACTAAATTATGAAAATATTTATTATAGCAAGCAAACACAATTATCATAGAATTGAAGAAATAAAGATAGAGCTTGAAAAGAAAGGACATATAATTACTTTACCTAATAGTTTCGATGATCCTTTTATAGAAGAAAGATTTAAACTAGAAAGTTTTGAAAAACATCAGAAATTCAAAGCAGAAATGTTTCTGTTGCAAAGAAAAAAAGTTGCAGAGAATGATGCAGTATTAGTAATTAACTTTGAAAAACGTGGAATTCCTAATTACTTAGGAGGAGCAACATTCTTAGAAATGTATGAAGCATTTCTGCAAGAGAAGAAAATCTTCATGTACAATCCAATACCAGACGGGATATTAAAAGATGAAATTGAAGGATTTAATCCTATAATAATTAATGGAAATCTAGAATTAATTAAGTAAATTTTAAATGGCGATAAGTTGAAGAAAAATAAAAACACTGGCTTAATCTATGTAATAGCAATCTTACTTTTGATTGCAATCGTTTCTATATTTTTTGTAAATCAAAGTATAGGAAATGCAACAAAAGCAATTGATTCTAAAGCTGCTATTGAAACAATGGCACCAATTACAGAATATCAATCCCAAAACCTAAAAGAAATAACAGAATTTAATATTCCAACTAAAGAACAACTAGACACTACTTTCATTTCACAAACATTTAAAGAAAATACTGAAATTAACTTAAAATTAGATAAACCAATAAATGCACTTTCAGTAACTGGTAATGCAACTTTGCTATCAGAAGCTGGGCTTTTAAGAATTATACTTGTAGATTCAGAAAAGCATGAATATTTAGTTTATGAAACAAGTAGTCTATTAACAGAAAACAGTAAAGACACAAAGTTTGAAAACATTTGTGAAGAAACTTGTGTTCTTGATAAACCAATAACTGCAGTCTCAATGAAAATACAAGTAGAAGATGCAGTATTAGATATCTTTTCAATAAACACACTTCCTGAAGATAAATTATTTACTGAAATTAAAGATATTAAAAGTTATAAACAACAAACTTTAGAAGCACAAAGCAAAGCAAAAATAGAAAAATACAATTCTGCTCAAAAGAGTTGGACAGCAGGAGAAACATCTGTTTCTAATCTTTCATATGAAGAACAGAAAAGATTATTTACAAAAGAAGATGGAACAATACCAGAATATCTTCCAAACCTTCAAGGATTTTTATATTACAAAGGCGGGATATTCACTTTAAAAGAAAGCACAAATACAAATAATTCAAGAAACAATAATACTAATACTACAATACAACCACCAATAACTCCCCCAGAAGCAGAACCAAATTATATACTTCCAGACTCTTGGGATTGGAGAAATGTACATGGAGAAAACTGGAATACTTCTATTAAAAATCAAGGCCCATTCGGCACTTGCCAAAATTTTGCAACAATTGCATCTTTAGAAGCAGTTATAAACTTGTATTATAATAAACATCAAAATTCAGATTTATCTGAAAGAATATCACTATGTAATTATGAATTATACAATGGTGCGGATTTTAATATAACAACTAATCCTTGTTATGGTCTACAGTCACCAAGTTGGTTTGGTTGTATAAATAAATTTTATGGAATAACTGACGAATTGTGCTCACCATATAGTTTTGAAGATATGGAGTGTACATATTGTAATGATCATTCAAATAGAACCTGGAAAGTTTCAGATTTTTTTGGGCTTTATCCACAAGATTATATTCACACAGCAGTTTGGGATGAAGAAACACAGACAATAGTTACAAATGGACCATTAATAGATAGGTTTAAAGAAAAATTAATTAGCATAGATTTACTGAAAACAAATTTAATTAAATTTGGGCCACTTTCCACTATTTATACCCCTATGGATCACGGAATGTCGCTTGTGGGATATATTAATAATAATTGGGATATAAATGTTGTGAATAGTTGTGATATCAATTCTCTTTGCTATAATGCGCAATGTATATCTGAATCGTGTAATAATTTTGATGAACAAATTACTAATTCATATAATGGTTATCCATTTACCTATGAGCAACAGTTTTGGAAATCCGGAACATTTAATTATAGATGTGAAAATAATCCAGAAGATAATAATAATTTAATGTGGGACGGGGCATATAACCTCCAAGATTGTGAAAACAGCCAAATATCTATAAATGGGCAATGTCTTAATGTTTCTACAGACACCATCGAATTTTTAACTTGTAACAGATTAACTAATGAGATATTAAAATACAAGTTAAATCATGAGGGGGTTATTTGGATATTTAAAAATAGTTGGGGCGAAAATTTTGGAGAAAATGGATATGTAAAAATTTATGATAATAATATAACTCATTTTTTAGCAGGAATTTATAAAACCCCAATAACGCCACCAACAAATCAATCGTATTGGCCAGCTGGCTTTAATAACACTATAAATTGTGAAGATAAAGATGGAGATAATTATTGTAACTGGGGAATATCTGAAGAAAAACCAAGTACTTGCCCTTCTTTCTGCAAAGCAGAGAAAGATTGTGATGATTCTAATCCTGACCTTTTAGGGTTTAAATCTAAAACAAATTTAAATTGTAAATATAAGTATGAAATTGAAAGATAAATAGAATTTAAAAGGAGAAAATAAATATGGAAAAATATACAGCAAGAGGTTATGTCTCAGAGATAAGAAATTTTGGAAACTTAATGTTCTTTATCTTAAGGGATCAATTCAAAAGAGAACAGGTTACTTTCTTTAAGAAGGATAATCCTGAAATGTTTAATATAGCTAAGGACTTAACTAAAGAATCTGTTATTGTTGTTACTGGAGAGAAGAAGATTTCAGAACAAGCAATGAATGGCTATGAAGTAATTCCTGAAACTCTTGAAATTATTTCCATTTCTGATGCTCCTGTTCCTCTTAACATTTCTGGAAAAATAGAGAGTACTTTTGATGCAAGAATCAATTATAGATATGTTGATTTAAGAATTCCAGAAAACCTTGCAATCTTTAAAGTTAGATCTAAGATTGTTAGAGCAGTTACTGATTTCTTTGACAATCAAGGATTTGTTAATATCAATACTCCAAAAATGGTAAGTAATGGAGTAGAGAGCGGTTCAGAGTTATTTGAAATAAAATACTTTGATAGACCAGCTTATCTTTCCCAGTCACCTCAAGTCTATAAGCAAATGATGATTGCTGCAGGTTTTAATAAAGTTTATGAGATTGGTGAAGTGTTTAGAGCAGAGAAGAGTCACACAACTAGACACTTAACTGAATTTACTGGTATTGATATGGAAATGGGTTACATTAAAGACCAAGAAGAAGTTATGGCAACTTTAGAAAATATGTTAAAGTATGTTTTAACTGAAATTAAAAATAATTGTAAAGAAGAACTTGAAATATTAAAAGTTGAAATCAAAATCCCAGACAAGATTCCAAGAATCACAATGAAAGAAGCAAAGATTATGTTAAAAGCAAAAGGAAAAACATTCCCACTTGAAGAAGACCTTGACTCTGAAGGAGAAAAGATGTTTGGAGATTTAGTTATGGAAAAATACGGAAGTGAATTTGTTTTCTTAACTGAGTTCCCTTTCGCTAAAAGACCTTTCTATCATATGTGTAAGGATGAAAAAGAAGATGGAATAAAAGTAACTAAAAGTTTTGATCTTATTTGGAAAGGTTGTGAAATATCAACAGGTGCTCAAAGAGAACATAGAACTGTTATCTTAAAGCAACAAATAACTGAAAAAGGACTTTCCCTTGAAGACATGGATTATTATGTTAAGATGCTAAGCTATGGTGTTCCAAGCCATGGTGGAGCAGGACTTGGTCTTGACAGAATCACTCAATTAATGTTAAATCTTGCAAACGTCAAAGAAGCAGTACTTCTTCCAAGAGATCCTGAAAGATTAACTCCATAAAAAGGAGATTTTTTGGTCCCGTAGTCTAGCGGTTATGACGTTACCTTCACATGGTAGAGATCCCCGGTCCGAACCCGGGCAGGACCATCTTTTATTTTATCTAACTTCTATCTGTTCTAATTCATCTATATAAAACTCAGGAAGATAACAATCTCTAGAACCTTTTACAAGCGTTTGTTTATAACTATTTCCTGGTTTATCGTTAATTGCTAAATTGTTTACTTGGATATATATCTCTGCAGAAACTTTTTTCCCACTTGGTAAAAAAACATCAATCCATTCTCTGTTGTAACTATTTAGATTTCTATCTCTGTCTTCTCTATATCCTTCAACAATATCAAGTTTTGCTATCTCTTCATCACTTAAAAGATAAAGACAACCATAAACGTCGTGCCCTGTTGTTGGAATCACACTACCAACCTCTCTTGGAAATATCAATCTATAGTCTTCTAGTTTTGCATAAGTTACTGGAACAATAGAATTATTATCAATCCTTTGTCTTAAAAGATTAATATCCATATTACTTCCATAACCAAAATAATAAGTTTTGTTAATATCTTGTATTGCTTCTTTTACTATTACTTGCTTATCTCTAGTGTAATCTGCAAGAACTAGAAAGATGGTTCCTAAAAGTAACCCAATACAAAACAATATTATTAATTTCTTAAACATACTAAAAATAGTAAATAAAATGATTTATAAATTCTTGTCTTTTATATTAATTATGAACTCTATTCAAAACATGTACAATATACTACTTGAAAGCTATGGTAAGCAAGGTTGGTGGCCATTAACTAGCATTACTGAAAACAAAGGTTATCATCCAGGGAGATATTACTTACCAAGAACTCATGGAGAAATCTTTGAAGTGTATATTGGGGCAATATTAACTCAAGCAACAAATTGGAAGACTGTTGAGAAAGCAATCAAAAATCTTAAAGAACTTGATGCGTTGTCTCCAGAGAAATTAATAATTACAGACAGAACTTCTGTTATTGATGCAATCAAATCAACTGGTTACTATAATCAAAAATATAAAAGACTACTTGCAATCTCTGAATACTATTTAAAACTAGGAGAACGAAAACCAACAAGACATGAACTTCTTGGTATTGATGGGATTGGAAAAGAAACTGCAGACAGTATTCTTCTTTATGCTTACAGAGACCCAGTATTTGTTGTTGATGCTTACACCATTAGAATACTTGAAAATCACAAATTGATTAAAAAGAAAGAAAAATATGAAAGTGTTCAGAAATTATTCTCAGATAGCATTCCAAGAGACTTTAAAGTATATCAAGAATTTCATGCACTCTTAGTAGAGCACGCAAAAAGATATTATATAAAAACTACACCAAAAGAGAAAAAGAAAAAAATAATATTTGATCCATTATTAATGGAAATTTAATTTATTTTGGTAATTTCCCACCATGTGCATTAGATAATGTTGAGATTAATGAAGATTGCTCTTTTGTTTTCAATCCATAATAATACATATAATATTCTTTCTTAAATGCAAAATAGTTAGCTAATTTTAAAGTAATTGTTTTGATTGTGCCTATACCGCCATCTAATTCTGAAGAATATAGTTTAATTCCCGAATACATTACTAGCGTTCCAGTATATTTATATTTATAAATTACTGCAAAATTAAAATTAATTGAATCAGAATGATCGTATACGTTTTTATGACTACCCCAGAATGGTTCTCTTATTCTCCCAGCAATATAATTCTCTTGAGAATTATCTATTAATCTTCTCCCGATATATCTTTTTAATCCCGCAGAAAAAACAACAGACGCATATTTACTTTGATTTGTCCAAACTAAATCTAATAACGCAATAATTTCTTTTCTACTATCAATAGTTTTAAGATTTCCTGTAAGTTTTGTAACATCCCCAATTTTAGAATCTTTCTCAATTATAGAACTTAAATCTGCATCTCTAAAATCATTAACCATTTCATCAAATGTATATTTATTTGCTTCATATTGTTTCCATGGTGCTTTCTCAATTTGCGCAATTCCATATGCGGGTTTCCCTATAAGAGCATTACCATATTGTGATTGAGAACCAGTTATATTAGTAGAAGTCCCACTTTCTTGAGCAATACTTCCCCAAAATTGTGCAGTTTCTTCTAAACTATAATTAAATGCTTTTGTAACTCTAAAAACAATATAATTAAATTCACTAGATTGCGGTTTTACTACGTGTGCTTCATATTCTACATCTAATGCACTTTTTAAGAAACACGGAAATTTTGGATCAATTATATTACATTTATATGCATAATTTAAACTAACAGAAGTATTGTCATTTAACATTCTAAAATTTGAAATTAAATTATTTATATAATTATCAACATCAGTCATGGTCTTTTTAGGAATTGATGATTTTATTATTGGTTTTCTTGCAGCCACAAGTGAATATTCAATATCATCAGTAATTAATGATTCTTCAATTTCTAAAAGTTTTCCTAAACCGCTGCTCTTATTAGAAATATAAACATAAGTTCCATTTGGAACAGAATTAAATAATGTAATCACATCATTATTTAACATTCTTATACAACCCAGAGATTTCTGTTGGCCCATAAATTTTTCATAATTTGTTCCATGTATATATATGCCTCTATAAACAGTATTTCTATTTCCAATTTCACAACCAACTCCGATATTGCCTTTCTCTAGACCATCAAGAAAAAGTTTTCTAGTAACTACTTTTGCAACTCCTGAATTAAGTGTTGCAAATACTGGCTTCCCATTTTCTGTTTCACAACCGTTTTGTCCTATTATTTGTAATTTCTCACAATCTTTTCCTTGTTTTGCAATAATTTTAAATAATCCAATTGGCGTCTTTGAACTATCATTTTCACAACCAAATCCATTAACTCCTGTAGAAATTAGATGCTGTCCAATAATTTGTATTTTGCCTTGTGTTTTCTTTACTAAAAATAATCGTTTATATTTCGCTAAGATTATTATCATCGCTTTATTATTGTCAAGAATTATTTGATTATCATATTCTATTGAATTTTCATTTGCATAATTTTTCTTATAATAAATATCAAACTGCTTAGCAAGTATTTCATTATAAGTACTCTCTAAATCTTTATACATTTGTTTATCAATTGCGGTTTTTTGTGCACTTATACTTGCAAATTGGGTATTAAATGAATCAAAAGTATAACTTGGCAATTCTTCTACAGATTCCATTTCAAACTTACCAAGACTTATTCCTTCTTCTTTTGCTTTATTTTTTATTTGCGCATACAAATCTTTAGAGATCATAATTTCTCTAATCTCACCATCTTCATACAATCCATAATCATTTCTTCCTCTTGCTACTGTTTTTAAGAACGCATCTAATTTTTCTATTTTAAATCTAGTACCCCAAGAATGCGCTATATAATGTGCATTACCAATCTTGCCTAAGTAAATAACAACATGACTATACTTTTTATCAACATAGCTAGTATTTAGATGTTTAATACCCAAAATTGCACCAGGAATTAAATAATTCCAATTTTCTTCTAATAATCCCTTATCACTACTCCATAAACTAATATTATTTTTTTGAACAGAAAGATTCCAGGCATTTGCAGAATCAAAATTATATCCAAATTGAAATATTGCAAAATTTCGGACAAATGCTGAACAAAAATTAACTTTAGGATTTAACCAAAAATCTTTTGTTACAATTGTTGGAGTTTGAGACACACAACTTAATTTAAATGTAGGTTTAAACAAATTTTTATTGTCTATTGTTTTAACGACATTACAAATATTATAATTATCAAATTCAAAATATTTATTAAATTCAGGAACAGATTTATTTAATTTAGAATATACTAAATAATTATTTTTTAATGTTTCCAATTTTTTATCTATAATAACATTATTTAAATATATTTGCGCAGATTCTTGAGCAACCGCGTTATTCTGATTCTCATTTGGCACAATATAAATTGCAAATTGTGTTGTTGGTTGAACGGATGTGTTTGAAAATACAGTTTCTTGAAATAATTTATTTTGAGTTGTTACTTGCATTTGATTAATTGGAGAATCTGCATATATTTGATTTTTATTTCCCTCTATAAATGAATCTATATTATTCCAAACTAGAAATTCATCATCTTTAAACACAAAACATTTATTGCCTAAGCTAATATCTGCAATAATAGAAGAAATATTTTGTTTTTGATTATCTGTTCCATTTATCTTGTAAATATATTCTGTTTCATTTTTGTCAAAGTCCACATCGACCCAATTAAATAATAACGGAGAATTTGATTTCAATAATATTGGAGCCATTTTCAAATTTGGTTTGGAATACGGATAAATAATTGTCGTTTGTTGCTTACCGCCAATCCCACCATTTAATTGTTCTTGTTCTTGAGAAATTAAAGTTTTAGTATAATTATTATAATGCCCATCTTGCACAACAGACACATTTAAAGTATTCAGATAATCTTCTGTTATAACTAACGGATATTTATTCGATGTTTCTACACCTTTTGAATTAATATTAAGAATATAACCATCTTGTATATCAGAATAATCCTCTATCTTCTCTGTAATTTCTATTCCAGATTTAACAGAATTACTTTTAGAAATAAATAATTCATTATTATAGTTATAACTTACTGGATTAATTGTTTCTTTGAATAAATTATTATATGCAAAATAACTATTATTAGAATAATAATCTATACTTCCAAGAAATAAAGAATCAGTAATTTCTTCAATACTATAATTTGCGTCTTTTTTATCTGCATCTGCTATTTCTAATCTTATAACATATGTCTTAGGATCAAAGATTTGAATCACAGAATTATAATTATCTAAATTAAGAGTCCAATTATTGGATAAAAAAGGAGTATATTTATTTGTAAGAATATTATTTGTTTCTGCATCTAAAGCTCCGAAAGGTTTAAAATTGTAAATATAATAATCTAATCCTTCTGCATAGAAAATATTTGTAAAACCAGAAATTACTTGTGATTGATTGTAAAGATATCTTAATTGAGAGTCTTTTTGATTATTTGCATCTGAAAAATATGCCAATTGGTTTTGTTGATTATTTAGATAACTTTCAATTGTAAATTGATAATGAGTGTGATAATCTGTAGATTTATAATATTCGTTTGGTAAATAAACTACAGAAAAATATTTATCAAAATCTTTATCTGTAACTTTAGGTTGCCAATTGTAAAGATCAACAACAGTTAATTTCGTTAAAGGTTCAGGAAGAGCCAGAAGTATTTCTTTTGTTTGGGCAAGAGAGTCATCAATTGTAGTATTTGTTATTTTATTTGCTTGAGAATTGATATCAAAATCTAAACTTGTAAATGTTCTAGCAATCAATTTATTTTTCCCTAACCTTAACTTAATTCCTCCAAGTTCTGTAAATTCTCTAGATTTTATATAATCTAATTTCTTTGAACTTGCGATTCTAAACTGATCTTGATCTATATAATATTCTCCATAATCAAATATCCCAGAATAAATCTTACTTTCATCCCATTCAAAGAACAATCTATTCATTCCAAATGTTTCTAGTGCTTTATTAGTAAATCCTCCAATAGATTTGCCATCAGGAACTAAACACACATTTGATTTATCCATTATATATTCAACAATTAGTTTTTTCTTTTCTTCGAAAATAGATTTGCCACAATTTGAAAATCCATTTTCATTAATTCCATAATCTTTTATATCACAAGAAGGGCAATAGAATTCAATTATATTTCTATTTGTTTGAAAAATATTATATTTTACAAACTGTTCATTTGTTAATTGTAAAATATTGGAACTATATACTCCCGTAACTATAAAATTAGAATCAACTTCAATTATTTGCAAAGAAAAATTAGCCACATTTGCTTTTAATTCTAAATTTAATTTATCTCCTTGTTTTGAAATAGAATTTCTATCAATCTTAATATATTGAGTAAGATTTTCTTTTGTAACTGTTATCTTAGAACTACTTTTTACAAAACTAGTCATTACTGGAATGGTTTTAGATTGAGGCGCATCAATTGCAACATATATTTCTTTTGTTGTAGTAGATGGGTACAGCCCAATACTTAAAATCTTGTCTTTTGTAACATTTAAATCAGTTATAACAAAAGTTCTTAACATATTGTAAGAGTATGGTTTAAAGATTTGTGTTTCTTCTTTTCTAGTATAATTAATATCTAATAATTTATAACTTATTAGTTTATTTGTATCAAAAGTTTTATTACTTCCAATATCTGAATCAAAACTAGAATTAATTAAAATATTTTCAAAATTGGAATTTGTATTTTCTTCAAGTTCTATTGAAGGAATTATTTCAATAGTAACTAAAGAATTATCTAATTCTCCTTCATTTCCTGTTATCCCCTCAGGCACTAGTACATTTGGCTCTTCTATTGTTTCCGTAGATTGTTCTGTATTAAAAGTTACATTTATATTAAACTTAGAAGATTCTATATTTTCTAAATTAAACATATTTTCTTCAGAAACAAATCTATTTCCAAAAATATCTCCCGCATATTTGGTGTTTTTTTGAATTGCCTTTTTATCAACTGTTGAAGATATATCTTCTCTTGAAAATATATTTTTTCCAATATCATACCTTGCAATATAAACATTAATCTGAGTGGTATCTTTTGTAATCTCATTTTTCGCTATAACCCCTTTAGCAATTGCAGACTCTAATTGTTTTAAATTAAAGTATTTCTCCTCAACTCCCGAATCTTGTATCCCAATATAATTTTCTTTAACGCCAGTATTTGAAATATAAGATTTTAAGAGTAAACTCCCACTTTGATTCTTTTCTAGATCTATATTTTTTATTTTAAATAAAGTTATATTATCTTTTATTCTACTATCTATATTTTCTAATAATTGAAAATTACTTTCTTTATAATCATACATCATCTTAGACATTTCATAATCGCTCATTTTTGTAGCTAGCGATTCATTTGTTTTATCAAAATAAACAATTGCAATAACAATGTCTGTTTCTTTTAGATCATTTGTTTTATCTATGTAATCTATTTCTATTGTTTTTTTAATTGTTTTTTCATCAAACTCATCTGTACTTTCAGTTATTTCTCCAAACACTCGACCAATTTGTATTCCATTTTCTACAACTTTAGAATCAGAAACTAAAGAAAATGAAGAATTATATATATTTAAGGTGTTTGCATAAATTGGAGTAATTAAAAGTATTAAAATCAAGAAAAATAATATTTGTTTTCGCATTAATCATCACTTATTTTTAGTTAATATATATTATATAGTATATAAGGTTATTTAAATATATTTTAGTCTAGTTTCTCCTTTGTTGCAGTATTATTCGCTTAGTTTCGCTTAGTTTCACTAAAGGTACTTAAATAACAAAAATCAAGTGTTTGTATAGAGAGGTTTAATTAACCTATTCCCCAAAAAGAAAAGAAAACTAAAAAGAAGATGAAATAAAAATGAAAAGATTACAATGCCCAATGAGAAAAGTAAGAATGTATTCTTTAGCCATTTTTATCTACCTTACTTTAGTATTTACTTTTCTAATAACAATATTAAGATTAAGAATAAGATATTAAGGAGGAAATTAATATGACAACAATAAACAAAATCATGACCTTATTTGTTTTAGCAATACTTGCTTTAGCAATAACTCCAAGGTTATTTGCGAATGAACTTAACGCAACTAGTTTTCAAACTAACAATACAAATATAAGTTCACAAAATTCAAACTCAAAAAATTACAACTATACAATGTATAAGATAGAAATACCTTGTGCAATTGATAGAAGTAAAATTATATTGCCTGTAAAAACAGACGGGGATATTTCAAATGACACAACTTACAAAGTAATGTGTAACTCAAGCGCTTATTTCAATCAAGAAACAGGGATATATCATTTAAAAAAAAATGAAGGATATTATGTAAACGTAATATTAACTAATGATTCTTTAAATAAAACTGATATTTCAGAAATTTCTGCAGTTACATTAAATATATATCCAGAAAATGCAAAAACTGCGTGTTTTACAAAAACAATGAATGTCGATCCAAACAATAAGATTAAATTTGCTACAAAATTTAGTTATGTACATGAAAACGATTCAGAAACATTTGGATTAGAAAATATGACTGGTTTAATTGAATCTTGTGGATTAAATACAAAATTAATCTTTCAACCAACAATTACACAAAATAACGGAAATGATCTTATAATTCAAAATACAGGAGATATTCAACGTGTAATCATTGATTCAGACAATTCAAACATTATTGCAGAAAATGCAAGAAACAAAGAAATAATCTCTAATGAATTGAGTACAAAGCCAAAGGAACAGTTAACTACTGCTTCAAAAGCAAATAAAGAAAGAGCATCAACTATTTTCATTTCTAAAGAAAATGTTACTCAAAAAGTAATTGATATTTCTCAAATATTAGAAGTGAATAAAATTGCTTCAAATAAGGTTGTTGGAGATATTACTTTAGAAACAGATTCTGATGTTCCAACATACGTCTTTGAAGTTAGAGAAAGAAGAAAATTATTTGGATTTATTCCTTTCGGTAAAGAAAAGATAATCGAAAAGAGAATATCTGCAATCAAAGAGATAAAGGAATAGTTTTTCCTTTTCTTTTCTTTTTTTATTTAAAACAATTATATTAAAAACATTAACTACTTTAATCTTGAGTATATATGTTTAAAAAAAGACTTACAATAATTGTTTTGTTACTAATATTACTGATTAATTATAATTATGCTTATTCTATAATTCAACAAGACACTACAATTGAAAACGATAGTTTTGATATCTATAAATTTACTGATCACTTAGCTATTTCAGACATAAACTCAGAAACAAAAGAATTAGTGTTTAATATTCCGCCAGTTTATGACTTAATGGTTAAAATAAATGGAATCAAACACACAAATATTTCATACACAACAGACACACTTACAATTAATATATCCAATCTTTCTATTTCGAATAAATCACTAAATCTAGATTTGATATATCTTACTGATTACTATACAAGTAAACAAGAAGGAATTTGGCAATTATCTTATATCTCTAGATATGCAAATAAACTAGGTAATATTGAAATAACATTGCCACGAAATAGTAAACTAAATAACACTTCTGAAAACCCAATTGCTATAGAAACAATAAACGATTCTTTAATTCTTAAATTTTCTAACCTCAATAGCATTACTATTGATTATATTAATACTCCAACTAAAACCAATAATTATTCTTTTACCCTTATTACTAGTATTATTATTCTTGTTATTGGAACAATTACGTTTATCATCTTTAAACAAAAGAACAAAAAAGAAAAAACAATTGTTCAAAATAAAAGCACTAATGAAAATCTTCTTTTAGGATTAAATGAAAATGAACAAAAGATTATGAAAATAGTTATTGCTGAAGAAGGACAAACACAGAAAAGTATTTCTGGAAAACTCTTACTTCCAAAAGGCACAATCTCAAGAAATATTCAAAAACTAATTGATAAAGGGTATCTTGAAATTAAGAAATACGGAATAAGTAATAAAATCTTCCTTGGAGAAGTATTCAGGAAGAATCCTAAGTAAAAGAAAGTATATTTAAATATCTTGTTTCTATTATCTATTGGTGATGTTTATGAATAAAATAATTATTGGAATTATTATGGCAATAGTTGTAGTGTCTGGAATTGTTGTAGGCTTTTTCTTAGCAAACAATCAAACAGACAACGCACAAATAGCAAATCCTGCTTCAGTT
>Ga0172381_10003156_pt1 | contig 17639 bp, 8 predicted proteins | sample Leawel6488metaG_FD_119754 | JGI IMG/M metagenome (GOLD analysis project Ga0172381, IMG submission 119754) | Leachate microbial communities from a municipal landfill in Southern Ontario, Canada - Leachate well 64-88 metaG | ecosystem: Engineered > Solid waste > Landfill > Unclassified | place... | reverse complement strand
TTCAAAACGATCGCCAATCTCCAAGCTAATCTCTTTAATCGCCTCACCGATCGGTCCACTTATCACTTTCCGTCTATATTTCACCGGAAAAACCAAATGATACAGAAGAAGTGTTTTGTTATGTCGTTTGTAGATATGTTCATCCATTCAGCAAATTTACGCTTTTCAAGCGTATCGACAAACTTTAGGTTTTCAAACTATACCCTTTTACCCCGGGGCAAGCCCCGAGGAATTCTCTTGATTAAGGAGTAAGAATATTTTCTGTGTTTGTTGATAAATGGAATAGTTAGGAATCAATAATTTGAAAATTGTTTGTAAATTTGTTCCGGTTAAAATTTGGAAAATATAACTTCAATGTTTCATCTTCCAAAAAAAGATAAACGGTGTCTTTATAAAAAAATGAAATCTTAAATACCGATGAGCCATACTTTTTCTCACAGTCTCCCTTTTGCTGATGAACTGGATCGTGAGTTCACGACTTTTATCAGAAAACAGGAAAATAAATATCCGAAGGATGAAGTATTAGTTATGGATTTGCATTGCCATGACCATAATAGCGATGTCCCCGATGAACTTTTAGGTCGGATTCTTAATGTGCCCGAAACCTGGCTCGAAACAGGCAAGTTGATAGATACACTGAAAAATCACGGCTGCAATTCCTTTACTATAACCAACCACAATAATGCACGTTCTTGCTATGAATTGGTCGAAAAAAATTTTGATATTCTTACTGCAGCGGAATTCAGTTGTATGGTTCCCGATTTTCAGGTAGGCATACATGTTCTTACCTATGGATTTACACCTGAACAGGAGAAAGTACTGAATAAACTTCGTTCTAACATTTATTTGTTTCAGGAATATACTTATGAAAACGATTTACCCACCATCTGGGCACATCCGCTTTATTATTATTCGTTAAAAGAATTGCCATCAATGGATTTTTTTAACAAAATGGCATTGTTATTTGAACGTTTCGAGGTGATAAATGGACAGCGCGATACCTGGCAGAATATGCTTGTGAAAATATGGGTCGAAAGTCTGATTCCTGCCAAAATTAATGAACTGGCAGATCAATTTAACATCAATCCTTCTAAATATTGCCGTCACCCATACCTCAAATCAATGTCGGGAGGTTCCGACAGCCACATGGGAATATTTACCGGACTTACCGGAAGCTACCTTCATGTTAAAAATCTGACACAACGGCTTCAAACCCAAAAAGCATCTGTCTTAGCCCTGGAGGCTATACGTGAAGGAAGAATGGCTCCCTACGGTTCGTTTAACAACAGCGAGAAAATGACGATAACCTTTCTCGATTATTTTCTTCAGATAGCTATTAACAGTAAAGATCCCGGTCTTTTCAGAATCTTACTGCATCAGGGAACACCAAAGGATAAAATTATTGCCTTATTAGTTTCCAATGGTTTTGCGGAGTTGAGACGTCACAAAGTTACCATGAACTTTATCGAACTTTTTTATGATTGTTTTGAAGGAATACCCCCTTATTTTACAAAACGATGGTTCATTCCCAAAGTATATAAACCTATTTTTGATGATGCCTTGCAAATTGCCGACATTCGTAAGGGAAACCCTCAAATGACAAGTCAGGTCTTTTCAGAATCCATATTTTCTATTTACAATCAGTTAAGCGACATCCTGGCGGAACGTTTAATGAAAAAAATTGCAAACCTTCAGGCGGAGGGCAGTTTGAAAAACTTTTCACTGAACGATTTGATCGAACACTTTGAAATACCCAGTAATTTCAGAGCGATTATCGAAAACAGCAAAGAAAAAGGCGTTGGGAAATCAGATAACGGAATGACTAAAATAAATATTTCCGAATTTCTCGATGGATTATCTTTCCCCTTTCTTACCACTTCGTTGGTAGTGGCCGCCAGTTTTACAAGTGCCAGGGTAATGTATAATACCCGGCCTTTATTAGTTTCATTTGCCGAAGAAATCGGACGGCTACAACACCCCAACCGGATATTGTGGCTTACCGATACCCTTGAGGATAGAAACGGGGTGGCTTTAGTATTAAAATCGGTTCATCAGGAAATTAAAAAAAGAAACCTTCCTATTGATATTCTCGTTTGCAGCAGTACATTACAAGCGGACGAACATCTTATCGTAGTAAAACCAAAGATGGAAATGAGTCTGCCTTTTTACGAACAACAACCATTCAGAATGCCCAATATTCTGGAGATACATAAACTGTTTCAGGAAGGCGAATATGACCGCATCATTTGTTCCACCGAAGGTCCCATGGGGCTTATTTCTTTGTTTCTTAAAAATGCTTACAGCGTTCCTGCTTATTTTTATATTCATACCGATTGGATAATGTTTGCCCGGAAGGTACTCCATTTCGATACTCATAATTTGAACCGTTTCCGTCGGCTATTACGTGCTTTTTACAAAACCTTCGATGGACTCTTTGTCCTGAATACCGATCAGCAAAAATGGCTTACCGGGAAACACATGAACTTTAATCCATCTAAGGTCTTTCGTACAGCACATTGGGCTGATGAAAAGTTTTATCCGCAGATTAAAAATAAAGCCGGAATTTTTGGCGTCGAGCCAGATGAAACCGTGATTCTTTTTACCGGCCGGTTAAGCAATGAAAAAGGCGTGATGGAACTTCCGTCCATTTATTCCGGTGTAAAGGAAAATGTAAATAACGTCTGCTTTGCCATAGCCGGAAGCGGACCCATGGAAAATGAACTTAAAGATGCTTTGCCGGAAGCCCATTATTTAGGCTGGGTAGATTCGGATAAACTCGCCGAAGTATATTCATCGGCCGATTTATTAATCCTGCCTTCCAATTTCGATACTTTTGGTTGTGTGGTTCTGGAAGCATTTAGCTGCGGTTTGCCGGTTATTGCATATAAAACCAAAGGTCCCAAAGATATTATTAACGATGGTGTTAATGGTTATCTTGTTACGAATAAAGCCAGCATGATTAAACGTATTACGACGTATATTAACGATAAGCCGTTACAGGCTTCTATGAAAAAATCTGCCCTTGAACGTGCCAGGGTGTTTAATTCCGGAAGCATTCTTGATGAATTACTAAAAAATGTAAATCTTCCGATACCTCCGAAATAATATATGCAAGCTAAATCAAACGAAGAATGGATCTGGTGGAAACATGGGGTTATTTACGAGATCTTTCCTAAAAGTTTCTACGATTCAAATGCAGATGGAACGGGCGATATCCCCGGGATTATCCAAAAACTCGATTATCTGTCATCCTTAGGGATAGATGCTATCTGGCTGACGCCGGTTTACAAATCTCCCATGCACGACTTTGGTTACGATGTCAGTAATTATCGCGAAATTGATCCCGCTTTTGGAACGCTTAATGATTTTAAGATATTATTAAACAAAGCCCATAGCCGGAATATCCGTATTATCATGGATATGGTGATGAACCATACTTCGCATCTGCATTCATGGTTTGTTGAATCGCGGAGCTCGCTGAACAATCCGAAACGCAACTGGTATATCTGGAAAGATGGAATAAAAAATAAACCACCCAACAACTGGTCATCGTCGTGGGGTGGAAGCGCCTGGGAATGGGACGAAACTACCGGTCAGTATTATTTTCACTCATGCCTTAAGGAACAACCCGATCTTAACTGGCACAATCCCGAATTGATAGATGCATTCTTCGAAGAGATACGGTTCTGGCTCGAAATGGGTGTTGATGGATTTCGCCTTGATGTTATCAATTGGATTATTAAAGATAAAAAATTCAGAAATAATCCGCTTATTTCACGTATTTTTAGGATTCAAAAACATTTATACGACCGCAACCGGTCCAGGTCGCATAAAATTGTAAAAAAATTTCGCCGCATGCTTGATGAATACGACAATCGAATGGCGGTAGGGGAGGTTTTTTCTTTACCTCCCGGAGATGCAAAGCTGTCGGCAAGTTATCTTGGGGCTGGCGATGAATTGAATCTTGCTTTTGATTTTTCGCTGATGTATCGTCCGTGGAATGCCAGATTGATTTATCAATGCATCAAAAAATGGTATCGCCTTATGCCTGAAAAAGGGTGGCCCTGTTTCGTATTATCGAGCCACGATTATCCACGTACCGTAAGCCGTTTCGGCGTTTTTAACAGAGCCGACCGCTATAAAAGGGCAAAAGTTGCCGCCGTGCTTTTACTTTCGCTTAAAGGAACTCCTTTTTTGTATTATGGCGAGGAAATTGGTATGCGTAACGTAAACCTTAAACGGAATGAAATCAGCGACCCGCTGGGAAGACGTTTCTGGCCTTTTTACAAAGGCAGGCAACCCGCCCGCGCTCCTATGCAGTGGTCGCCCGAAAGTAATGCCGGTTTTACAACCGCACCTCTGACATGGATGAAATTAAATAACGATTACCGGAAAATTAATGTACAGTCGCAGCTTGAGGACAGGGATTCATTATTCAATCTGTATAGGAATTTAATCGGGATACGTAAAAATTGTCCGGCGCTTTATTCCGGCAACTTCGAGCCGGTAAAAAAAGGAAAAGCCGGAGTATTGGCTTTTTACCGTTTGCATGATGATAAGGAAAAAGTTTTCGTTGTACTCAATTTTACTTCCGGTACAAAAATAATTCATGTCAAAAATAAGGATTATTGGAAAGTGATGATATCAACTCATCGAACCAAGGATGCTTCCCTTATCATTCATGAATTAATCCTTGCTCCTTATGAAGCAACGATTCTCCGGCAAATTTAATACAAATAATTCATTAGCTCGCTCATAATTACATCTAATTTTCTATTAACCTAAGTTCGGGTTAAAAACAATTACACGACTTGCCGCCTCGTTATCAAATCACAAATGTCCGCTTCTGAATTTTGCTTACAGTAATAACCTCATCCTGAACTTGGGTGTTTAACATTATTCTTACATATACTTAATCTTCTGTTAATATTCAGGCAATAATGCCGTGGTATTTTTGCTGCCATTCAAACAATGATTTCTTTTAATTAATACCAAAATCTTAATGAATCATTCATTTACCAAAATTACTCATTTTATTCATTTACTATTTATTTTAACTTTCCTGATATTCCCAGCATTGTCTTTCGGACAAAATTTAATTTATGGCAAAGTTAAAGATAAAAAAAGTAAAGAAACCATTGTTGGTGCAAACGTATATATTTTGGGAACTACCATCGGTGCTTCTACAAACGTAGAAGGTGATTATATAATAAAGAATTTAAAACCAGGAATGTATAAGATGGTCGTATCTTGTATATCATATAAAAGTGATACCATCACAGGAATAAGGGTTAGTAAAGGTAAAGAAACGGTATGCAATATTGAGATAGAAGAAACAAATACCATGCTTGGAGGAGTAACAATAAGAGATAGAAAAAGAACCGGTTCTGAAATATCGATGATAAATTCTATTAAAATGAGCAATTTAACTATCATTGGAATATCATCACAACAAATTTCCCGTTCACAGGATAAAGACGCTTCCGAAGTAATCCGGAGAGTTCCTGGTGTTACTATCATTGACGGCAGGTTTGTAATTGTACGTGGATTAATTGAAAGATATAATTCGGTATGGCTTAACAACGCTGTTACTCCAAGCTCAGAATCAGACCAGCGGGCATTTTCATTCGATGTGATTCCCAGTAGTATGATAAACAATATCCTTATTTATAAAACTCCTGCCCCTGAACTTCCTGCTGATTTTGCAGGAGCATTCATACAGGTATCCACAAAAAATAATCCTGAAAAAAATGAATTAAACATAAGCTACTCCACATCGTGGAACGAAGGCTCTTCTTTTAATACTTTTTATAAATATAAAGGTGGAAAATACGATTGGTTGGGTTTTGACGATGGAACTCGCAGTTTGCCAGGTAAAGTTCCTGGAACAGAAACAATGATGGGTGAATTGCAGGATGAGAGAGATGGCATTCCTCAAGATATAGTAGAATACAGAAAGGAACAATTAGTTAAAATTAGCCGCTCGTTCAATAAAACATCCACGGCAAAAAAAATGGACTCTCCTTTGGATAATAAAATCTCTTTGGACTATACAGGAAGTTTTAAAATTAAAAATGTAACTATTGGCAATATTACATCTGTAAATTATAAGAATACATATGATATAAATAATATAAATAGAGCTGTTTATGAAAGTTATGACATTACAGGAGATAAGAGCACGTATGTTTATAAATTCAATGACGCCCAATATACAAACAATATACAAGCCGGGATTTTGCATAATTGGTCATTTATATTCGGGAATAATGTGATTGAATTTCGTAACCTGTTAAATCAAACCGGATGCACAAACACCACTTTCCGTCAGGGGATAGATCATTACAGAGATGACAATAAGGTAAAAATAACAGAACTGGGCTATTCGAGCCGGTTTACTTATTCCGGACAGATTGGTGGAGAACACAAATTCAGGAATAACCTTTCGATGCTCAATTGGACTATTGGTTATTCAAAAGCAAAAAAAGAAGAACCGGATATCAGGCGTATTTATTATGTCTCAAATATAGTAGATATAGTGGATAAAGATACTATCTATTCTCCCTATTATCTTTATTATACAAATGGATTAAATACCGAATCCAATGGAAGATTATACTTTAATACAGATGAAAATAATTATGTGGAAAACATGAATTATCAGCATGCTTTTTCGTTGGGAAACTTTAAACCGGAAGTTAAAGCAGGTTTTGATATTGAAGACAAACATCGTGATTTTAGTATCCGCACATTTGGGGTAAAAATTGCTTCCACAGCATCAAATTTTAATAGCCTTATATTATACCAACCTGCAGACAGCATCTATGCTGATACAAACTTCAACTATCAAAACGGAATAATAATTAACGAAAATACTAAACCAGAGTATTCCTACAAAGCTGACTGTAATCTTAATGCAGGTTATTTATCTTTCAAAATCCCGTTTACGTCCTTTATTAACCTCTATGCTGGCGTTCGCATGGAAAGTTATCGTATGAAATTATGGGGGTATGTTGCCAAGATAGATGCATCAAATAAACAAAATGAAATCTTGCTTGATTCACTTAATTATTTCCCTTCTGCAAGTGTAACATTTAACCTTAACAATAAAAATTTGATTCGTCTCGCCTACGGACAAACCATAAACCGCCCTGAATTTAGAGAAATGGCACCTTATGGATTTTATGATTTTGAACAATCTGCAAACGTATATGGTAATAAAGATATAAAATCGTGCTATATAAATAATTATGACGTTCGCTACGAATTTTATCCAAGCATGAACGAAATGATCACCATTGGTGCATTTTATAAAGAATTTGACCATCCTATAGAAAAGAATCTCATTCCGGCAAGTAACGGCTGGGATTTCAAATATGTAAATGCAGACAAAGCAACAAGTCTGGGTGCAGAAATAGACATACGTAAAAATCTGCAAAACTGGGAAAAGATGAACAATCCTCTTCGGTATCTGAGCAATTTAACTGTAGTATTCAATGCATCAATCATCCGTAGCAGGGTTGAAACTGACGCTAATTATGTTAGAGACAAAAAAAGACCCATGTTTGGACAATCACCATACATTATCAACGCCGGATTTTACTACCAGAACAAAAAAGGTGATCTAAATATGAGCCTGTTGTATAACATAATAGGAGAACGCATTATGGTGGTTGGTACACCAAATAATCCCAATATTTATGAAATGCCCCGTAATCTACTCGATTATACAGTGATGAAAAAAATCGGGAAACATCTTCAGATAAAAGCCGGTATTAAAGACATTTTCAGTGAGGATGTTTGCTATCAGCAAACTGTTAAGTTTACTAAAGATGGGAAAGAAGAGAAAAGAACTCAGATTATTAAAAAATACAATCCTGGGAGGTATGTATCAGCAGGATTTACGTATACCTTATAAACTAATTATCAAATAAATACATTTATATGAAAAAACTATTTACTTTTCTATTGATCTGTTTGTTTTCAGCAACAGTTTTCGGACAGCTAACGGTAACAGTACCTACAATTACCGCAACACCAGGCAGTACGGTAGTGATTCCGGTAAAGCTTATTGGTGCAAGCAGTACTGGCATTCCTATCGGAAGTGCAAATATTCAAATAACCTATGATGAATCTGTACTAACCTATGTAAGTCTTCAGAATTTCTATTCCGTAACACCTCAATCGCAATGGTTTTATTCAGGACACGATGGAATTGTAGCTGCCAACTGGCTTGAGCCGAATCTGCTTACAATAACCGTTCCTGACAGCACCACCCTCTTTGAAATTCAGTTTACCTATCTTGGAGGAAACTCCCCGTTGAATTTTATTATCTATGAATTTACGGATGCTGCTTATGAACTTATCCCGACAACTCCTGTAAATGGAGCGGTAAACCAACTACCGGTTGAGCATAATGTTACTTTCAATGTGGATATGTCACAGCAAGCTGTTTCTCCGGACGGAATACATGTTGCGGGTAGTTTCAATAGCTGGAATTCATCTCAGACAATTCTAACTAATAATGGAAATGATGTATACTCAGCAACCGTTACATTAACTTCAGGTACTCAGCAAACCTATAAATTTATTAATGGCAATACAATCTCTGAATGCGAAATTGTACCTCAGGAGTGTGGGGTTCCTGATGGTTCCGGCAGTTTTGTACGAAGCATAGATATTCCAAGCATTGATACAACACTCTCAGTAGTATGCTTTTCGCAATGTACCCCATGCATACCTCCGGCTTATACTATTAGCGGAACACTTACTTATCCCACTACTGCTAATACACCACTTGCTGGAGTAGTTTTGACTCTTAAAAACGTTGGTGGTACTGATATTGCTACGGCTACTACTGATATTTCAGGAAATTATTATTTTGCCAATATCCCTGACGGGAATTACACGATAACATCTTTCGCCAACAAACTTTGGGGTGGCGTTTCTGCCAGTGATGTGCTTTTGTATAAAAAACATATTGCTACTATTACGCCGTTAACCGGAATTTATCTGGAATCAGGTGATGTTAATGGTATTGGCGGGCTTACAGCTACCGATGTTCTTCTGATTAAAAAACGTATTGCTACTATTATTTCTTCTTTTCCTACGGGCGACTGGCTGTTTAATCCCACTCCCGTTTCGGTTAACGGAAATAATGTTCAAATGAATTTTAACGGAATTATCTATGGTGATGCCAATGCAAGTTACAATCCGCTATAAATATGGTAAAGAATAATTCAGTAAATATTATTTTCGATATTCAACCTTATATTCTTAATAATAGGTTAATGAAATGTTAACATTATTAACATGTTAGCTTAATATTCGTACTATACTTTTGATCTGGTAAAACAAATAATAAATTATTCACTAATTCCAATCAGTTATGAAAAAAAATCTGCTCACCCTTGCCCTTATTTTTGGGTTATTCATTACGGGTTATTCACAAATCACAGACCCGTTTTTTGAACATGTTAACTACGTAGGTGCTTTCGGAAAAACCAACTGGACTGCCGGCTGGGCTAATTATGATCCGCAGAACACCGTTTATCCGGTTACCAACTCTACGGTAGGTAACGGAGTTCATTCTTCAACAGGAGGAGCTACTGCAATTACGACGAATACACGCTGGGCTTCCAGCAATTCGCCGGTTATCGGAAGTGCTTCTTTTACAAACTCCAATCTTCAAAACAGTTTCATTGAACCTGTTAATTTCATTGGTGCTTTTGGAACTTATAACTGGACTGCAGGATGGTCAAACTTTGATCCTCAAAATATTGTTTATCCGGTTACCAATGTTACTATTCCGGCTGGTCATATTACTTCCAGCCAAACATGGACTTCCGGTAATGTTTACCTGCTCAATGGCTGGGTATATGTAGATGCCGGTGTTACTCTTACAATTCAACCCGGTACTGTTATTCGTGGTGATGTTACCAATCAGGGTGCATTGATTATTGAACGTGGTGGAAAAATAATGGCACAAGGCACAGCAAGTCAGCCAATTATTTTCACATCCAATAAGGCTGCAGGCTCCCGCGACCGTGGAGACTGGGGCGGTGTAATTATCTGTGGTAAATCTGCTATTAATCAGGCAGGCGGAGAAGCCGTTATCGAAGGCGGAGTTGGTTCTTATTACGGTGGTGGCTCAAGTCCTAATACTGCCGATAATTCAGGAGTACTTAAATATGTTCGTATTGAATTTCCGGGTATTGCTTTTTCTCCAAACAACGAAATTAACGGGCTTACAATGGGTGGTGTAGGAAATGGAACCACCATTGACTATATACAGGTTTCTTACAGTGGCGACGACTCTTATGAATGGTTTGGTGGCACAGTAAACTGTAAACATTTGATCGCCTTCAGAGGCATAGATGATGAATTTGATACAGATAATGGATTCTCAGGAATAGTACAGTTTGGTGTTGCTCTAAGAGACCCTAATATTGCTGATATTTCCGGCTCCAACGGTTTCGAATCTGATAATGATGCTGATGGCTCTACAAATACTCCACAAACTCACCCTATTTTCTGTAATATCAGTATTTTTGGACCCCTCGTTACCCCTACTACCCCAATTAATACAAACTACAAACGTGCAATGCACATACGCAGAAATTCTTCCCTTTGTTGTTACAATTCGGTATTTGCCGGATTTCCTGTAGGTTTATATATTGATGGTAATACCACACAGGCTAATGCCAATAATAATACTCTGCAAATTGAAAATTGTATTCTTGCCGGCATGACTACCAATTTTGCAGTTCCTTCCGGACAAACCTGGAGCGCTACCGACGAACAAAACTGGTTTCTTACTTCGGGGAAAAACAATTCAGTACTTACAAACAATACCGATCTTTCTTTAGTTGATCCCTTTAACCTTACCAACCCCAATTTCTTACCGTCTAAAAATATAATTTTGCTAAACGGCTGGGTTTATGTTAAAAATAATGCAACCTTAACCATTGATCCGGGTACTATTATCCGTGGCGACAAAACAAACCAGGGCGCGCTTATTATTGAAAGAGGAGGTAAATTAAATGCTATTGGTACAGCAACAGAACCCATCATTTTCACCTCGAATGATGCAGCAGGTGCACGCGACAGAGGCGATTGGGGTGGTATCATCCTTTGTGGTAAAGCTACTATTAACCAGGCAGGTGGTGAAGCTATTATCGAAGGCGGCGTAGGTTCTTATTATGGCGGAGGCACATCTCCTGACAACGCAGATAATTCAGGTATATTAAAATATGTACGCATTGAATTCCCGGGCATTTCATTTTCACCTAACAATGAAATCAATGGACTTACAATGGGTGGCGTTGGCACAGGAACTACTATTGAAAATATCCAGGTTTCTTATAGCGGTGATGACTCTTTTGAATGGTTTGGCGGTACTGTTAGCTGTAAACATTTAGTTGCCTTCAGAGGTATTGATGATGATTTTGATACCGATGACGGATACAGTGGAAAAGTTCAGTTTTGCGTAAGCTTAAGGGATCCCAGCATTGCTGATGTTTCCGGCTCTAATGGTTTTGAATCGGATAATGATGCTGACGGTTCCGGTAATACACCTTTGACTTCTGCTACTTTCAGTAATTTTACAGTAATTGGTCCTCAGGCAACTGTTGGTGCTACCTGTAATTCCAACTACAAACGTGCTATGCACCTTCGTCGTAACACCGCCCTTAAAGTTCATAATTCTGTATTTATGGGATGGCCGGTTGGTTTATGTATTGATGGAAGCTTAACCCAAAGCAATGCTACCAATAATCTCCTTCAGGTAGAAAATACTTTCCTTGCAGGTATGGCTATCAATTTTGCTGTTCCTGATGGACAAACATGGAATGCTACTACCGAACAAACCTGGTTTACGGATGCCGGCCGTCATAATAACACTTATACAAACGCAAGTGATGTGATGCTTTATGACGCTTTCAACCTTACTTCTCCCAACTTCCTTCCCCAGACTGGTTCTCCGGTTTTTGGTGCAGCCCGTTGGTCAAAAACCATATCCGGCCAGTTGCTTTACGATAATACTGTCAATACTCCTCTCGGCAATTCAACTGTTAATCTGAAATCGCAGTCCGGCGATCTTATTGAAACAATTACTACAGATGCAACTGGTAATTTTTCATTCAAAGCAGTGGATGGAGTTTATGTATTGGATGCAAATTGCAATAAAACCTGGGGTGGATTAAATCTTCAGGATGCCATTCAACTTCGTCGTAAAATATCCAATTTAATTACATTTTCTACTCTTCAAACCAAAGCTGGTGATGTAAATAGTAATAGTAGCATTAATGTACAGGATGTTATTTATATGCGCCAAAAAATATCCAACCAAAATCCAATCCAATGGACTGTTTCAAACTTTTTATTCGACAATCCTATGGTTACTGTTACTGATTCTAACGTAACACAGAATATTAAATCATTATGTGGTGGAGATGTTAACAATAGTTACATTCCTTCTGCAAAATAATTATCTGCAAAATAAAAATTTAAAATTTAAAACAATGAAAAATCTTTTATTTACTATTGCTTTTTTACTTTTAGGCATTCTGGGCTTACATGCTCAGTCTCAAGTTACCATTGGTACCGTGAGCGGATCGCAAGGTCAAATTATCTCTGTACCGGTTACCGTTACTGGATGTGATGCAACAACAGGTGGTACTGGTATCACCGGTATTGAATTGCATTTTACCTATTCTGATGCAGTGCAATATTATGGAACAACTAATTATTACAGTGGTATTCCCTCCGGAGAATGGATGCCCTATGGAAATGGAATCGAATTTGCAACAAATTGGTCGTCATCTACTTACTTGCCATATGATATTCCAGATGGTACAGTTCTTTTTGAAGTTCAGTTTATTGCCTATAATGGTGGTACAAGTGATCTTAATTTTACAAAAATTGGTACAAACACCATTTTATTAAATTCAACTTTTGACATTATTGCTGGAACTACCTGGAACAATGGTTCTGCAACCATTCCATCTGCTGCTGCCACCACTACATGGAACAGTGCTGCTGCTGCATCCTGGTTCACTTTGGCAAACTGGAGCAACGGTTTTCCTGGTCATAATTCTAATGTTGTTATCGCTTCAGGAACTGTTACCGTAGATAATGCTGCTGCTCTTTGCAACAATCTTACCGTAAATGCCGGTGCTGCTATTACTATCAACTCAGGTATTACTACTAATATTCCCGGAAACTTCACTTTGGAGTCGGATGCTACTCATACCCGTACCGGTTCTCTCATAAACAATGGAACTTTGAACGTAACAGGAACCCGAACAATAAAACGATGGTTAGAAGGTGGAAAAAATCATTTCATTTCTACGCCTTTACGTCTTGGTACTACCATTAATACTATTTATAACCCATCCAATAACGGTTGGTCATACCGTTGGGATGAACCGACAGCAACATGGATAAATATGTATCAACTTACCGATCCTTTAGTCGTAAGTAATGGTTATTGCGTTAACTACGCTCAGGGAGAAAATCTATCATTCAGTATTACCGATAATCCTGGATTTAATGCCGGCGCAACTTACAATCCTACTACCTCTTATACAGATGTAAATAAAGGCTGGAATTTAGTTGGAAATCCTTATACCGCTACACTTAACTGGTTAGGCTCCGGTTGGACAAAAACCAAAATCGATAATGCTATTTATTTCTTCAATGGAACTACGTATGCTTCTTTTGTTGGTGGAAGTGGAGTAAATGGTGGTACACAGTATATTCCTGCTATGCAAGGATTCTTTGTACATGCTAATGGAACCGGTCCTAACTTTATTATGCCTAAGGCTTCTCTTGTTCACAATGCACAAAGTTATTATAAAGAAGATGAAATGAATGCTTTACGCATTAACATCGAAGGAAATGGATATTCCGATGAGTCCATGATTAAATTTGATGCTGCTTCTTCCAATAACTTTGACAGTGATTATGATGCCTACAAAATGTTAGGAATGAATGAAGATGTTCCTCAGATTTTTTCTTACAGTGCCGATACTAATTACGCTATTAACTGCCTGTCTGAAATTTCTTCCAATCTTGCAATACCCGTTGCAGTTAAAATAGGCGTAAGTGGAATTTATACACTTAATGCAAGTCAGTTGGAAAGTTTTAATTCAAATGTATCTATTTATTTGGAAGATACATACACCAATGCCTTTATTGACCTGAGAGATAATTCTTCCTATTCTTTCCAGACTAATGAAGGTAGTTTTAACCGTTTTAAAATTCATTTTAATATGACGACAGGTATCGAAGACCCACAATCCAACATTTTAGTATATGCCAGTGGCAAAAATGTTTTTATTGAAAATATAAGTGGAGTTGCAGAAGTTTACAACCTTGAAGGACAAAAAATAGCTATGAAAACATTGGTTGGAAATTCTATGAATACCATTAACCTGAATAATGTCAATGAAGGCATTTATCTTGTTAAAATTGTAAACAACTCATCATCACATAGCGTAAAAGTTTTTGTAAAGTAATTTTAAGTTAAACCATTTAAAAATATTAATATGAAAAACCATTTTAAAAAAATGATACTGATCATTGCCTTAGTTGTTTCTCCTTTTATTGTTGATCTGGTAAATGCACAAGCACCTGACACTCCAGGTTCCGGCGGAAGTGGCGGCGGGCAAAAAATGGGAGGCGGTGGAGCCCCTATCGGAAGCGGTATTGCACTACTTCTTTCTCTTGGAACGGGATATGGCTTAAAGAAAATTTACAGCCTTCGCAAAAAAGAAAAGGAATAAACAAGCAATTCTTATAAGTGTAATTAATAAATAATTTTCTGCTTTACCAGGTTGACTTTATCAACCTGGTAAAGCTTTTTAATCTAATACTATATATTTTATGAAATATCCATAAGAATAATGCTCATGCAAACCGAAAATTATATTTTATGGATATTCCATTTGACCAATAAAAAATAAAAATAATAAAAAATGAAAAAAATATTTTTTTTACTCTTCGTTGTAATGATTTCCATTAGTTCAGGTGCACAAATCACCGTTACCATAGGAAATGCCCTGCTAACGGAACCAGGTACCGAAATTCATTTACCTGTTACAGTAACCGGCTTGGACGGAAATGCCGGAGGAACCCAGGTTACTGCCATCGAATTGCATATTTTATATTCAAATAGCAATTTAGCTTACGATACAACTCTTAATTTTTGCGAAATAGCTTCTTCTCCTCAATGGATTTTTTCCGGAAACGGTGTAGAATATGCCACCAATTGGGTAGAGCCAAACCTTAATGCAATTAGTTTTCCTGACAACACCGTGCTCTTCGACGTAGTGTTTAATTATTTGGGCGGTTCTACCGAACTTGATTTTGACGAAAGCAGATGTTTATTCCTGAATTCCAATTATGAAATAATTCCTAATGTCCAATATTTTAATGGTCAGGTTACCCCATCCCAAGGTTCTGTAGCATCCAGATGGAACGGAACTGGACAATGGACAAATTCTGCAAATTGGAGTAATGGAATTCCCGGCGAAAATACAGATGCTGTCATCGAAACCGGGGAAGTAAATATCGCATCAAATGCCAGTTGTAAATCTGTTACAATTAATAACGGAAGTATAGCAAATATTTATCCAAATAATTCTCTTACTGTAAATAACAACTTTACTAATAATGGACATTTCCGCATAAAATCCGATGAGACAGGTTCAGGATATTTTATTTGCTTAGGAAGTACAGACGGTACCGGTACAAATAATATAGAGCAATATTTTGACTTTTCTAATTCTCCACAATATTGGGTGGCTTCCCCGGTTAGCAATGCTACAACTTCAGTTTTTGGGAACAATATTTTAGAAAGATATCTCGAAAATTCAGCAAGCTGGAATGCTTTAGCCTCTAACGATAACCTGGAAGACGCTATTAGCTACCGCGTTTCCGGATCTAACGATACAACCTGCCTTTTCGTTGGTAATATCCACAACGAAGATATTACCATAAACAGCCTTTCTTTTGAAAATAATCAGGACAATTCGTTAAAAGGTCTGAATATGATAGGAAATCCATATCCTTGTTCCATTAACTGGAATACCGGAAGCTGGATCAAAAACAATATTGATCAGTCAATTTATACCTGGGATGGTTATAAATATATTAGCTGGAATGGTATTACTGGTTCATTAACAAATGGAATAGTGCCTTCAATTAAGGGATTTATGGTAAGGGCAAATGCAAATAGTTCCTCTATCACTATTCCCAAAGATGCAAGAGTACTTACAGAACAAAAGTTTAATAATAACGATAACGAGGTTCCAAACGTAATGGTTATGAAACTGGAAAATACAACAGACAATACCCATTACGATGAGGCTTATATAAACGTTAATTCTTCTTCCTCAGTAAATTTTGATACACAGTATGATGCTTTTAAATATTTCGGTATGGATGATTACCCTCAAATCTATACAAAATCAGATGACGGCTCAAATCTTTCAATCAATACAATTCCAGGGTTTCAATCGGTTCCGGTAGAAGTTAAAATCAGCAATGCAGGTTCTTATAAAATTACTTTTAGTAATATCGAAACCTTTGACGCTAATCAGCCATTATTTTTTAAAGACACTAAAACCAATACTGCAATAAACATCCGGAATACAAATAATTATCTTTTTATCTCCGATGGTGGCCAGGAAAGTGGCAGATTTGTTTTATATTTCCAAACATTAGGAATAGATGAATACAATAAGATCTTTTCGGCATGGATTGCAGATCATGAGTTGTATATTTCTTCTGAAAACAATTTCAACGACATAAATTCCATTGAACTCTATAATATTTCTGGCCAACTTGTTTTTTCAAGCGGAAAGATGCAAATTCCCGGAAACATTCAATTAAATAATGCCTTAAACGGTATTTATTTATTAAGGATTCTTTATAAAGATAATGTATATTTACAAAAGGTAATTATCAGATAGTCTATAAAAATAGTAGAAGTAATAGACATTTTTCAGGATAAATTTTAGACGATTGTTTCTAATGGACATTTTTCAGGGTGTTTATTTCAACACTTTTAGTGAACGGTAGTTTAAATTTTACATTTTTGCAAAAGCTACTCAAACGGAAATAGGCTCTGCTGGAGAGCAACCTATCAGGAATAAAGTAGAAGACCGACGAAAATGTCAACTCAATAGGCTGTGGTAATCATAGCCTATTGATATTTTTAGAAGTCATTTATGCCTTCAAAAACTCATCAATAAATTTCCTTTTTCTTTCATTGGATAGTCCATTATGATTGCGCAGTTTGTTTTTCAAGTCTGCAAAATGTCCATCAATAGCATTGTCGTACTGGGAATGTTCAGTTCATAATGATCGTACCACGTAAAAAGCCAGGTTAGGTTGTTCTTCAAACTGCGGTATGCACTCCTGAGCCTTTTATGGGTATAGAATGATTTGTTGCTTATCGGATTGGTTGTCATTTCATTGAGGAATGTTTCCCATTTTTCAAACCATAAATTTAATGCCCCTACAAACGATTCTTTGTCTGTCTGTTTCATCATATCAATTACTACCATTAGTTCTTGTGCTGCTTTCAGTTTTGGTTTTTTGGTCAAATATCTTCGCATTATGGCAGATTGATG
>Ga0172381_10003155_pt1 | contig 17640 bp, 22 predicted proteins | sample Leawel6488metaG_FD_119754 | JGI IMG/M metagenome (GOLD analysis project Ga0172381, IMG submission 119754) | Leachate microbial communities from a municipal landfill in Southern Ontario, Canada - Leachate well 64-88 metaG | ecosystem: Engineered > Solid waste > Landfill > Unclassified | place... | reverse complement strand
GGAGGCAAAGAAATGAGTAACGGAATGGTATTACTTAACACACTAGTGCTAGGCGTAGGTATAGGATTTGGTGTAATGCTTGGATTTACATTGTTATATGCCTTAGTGATGTGGCATGAAAGGGGGCTTAATGTTTGATTGGGATAATTTAGTTGAGTGGTGTTTGTATGAAGCTTATTGGCAAGGAAAAACGGTTTATTATCTTGAACAGCCGGAAGGGGTAAGTTTAAGTGAGTTGGAATTATGTTTCATTGAGCAGTACGTTATGGGAGGTAAATAATGCCGGAAGTGCGAGAGTTTACCAAGAATGGCAGAGAACATATTTATCCTGAGGTGATTAAGATAGGACACGATAAAGTATCAAAGGCAAGGAAGCGGTATCTTTTATCGCGAGCCGCTATAAAGTTAAGAAAGCACTTTACCGCAAAGGAGACGGCTATAATCATGCAGAGGTCAGAACGATTTATCTTCTATTTAACCAGTAATACGTAGTAGTTTTGCAGTACACCAAAATATTTCACTTTCCCGACGACAAATAATCTAAAAACACACCCAAAAACACCACTTTTTTGCATACATTCCAACAGTAGGGTATAAGTATATGCAAAATAATTTTAACAAACTATTCAAAAGAAAAAAAGCGATTCCAACACCATTAGTGGGAATACCGTTTGTAAATCGATACATAAGGCGATCAGACCCAGACGCAAACGATTATATGTTTCAGCGCGGCATGGGTGAGTTTTCAGTTTTTACGGATTTAGCATTTGAACGGCATCTTGAGCGGTTGAGAGAGATGAACAAGCCAGAGTTTACTTATTAATTAATCATATATAACAAAAGGATTTTAATTTTGGCTGGCGTGAAAGGGAAAAGCGGAAGAAAGTCTTTTGACAAAGAATTTGACGTCCAGCGTCTTTGGATATTGTCAAAGACTGTTCTCATTGACGCTCTGCAAGCCAGCGATGAAGATGTTACCCGATCGCAGAAGATAGATATTGCAAAAACGCTAATCCAAAAGATGATTCCGCAAGACGTTAAACATTCAGGAAAACTTGAATTTTCGCTCGCCGATAAACTTAAAGAAGCGAGATTAAGGACGAATGTCGCAGAATAACACAGACGAATTACAGCTTGTTAAAGACATGGCCGCGATGTCAAAAGACCCGTATAAATGGGTTCTTTATTCGTTTGAATGGGGGCAAGGCGAGTTATCAGAGTTTGCCGGGCCGGATGAATGGCAGAAAAACGCTTTAAATGACATTAGCAAGGGTTTAAAGACCGCAGGGCAAGTTATCCAAGAAGCAACGGCATCGGGGCATGGCATAGGCAAGAGCGCGCTTGTCGCATGGATTATCCTATGGTCATTGAGTACGTTTGAAGATACCAAAGGGATTGTCACCGCGAATACCGAAACACAGCTAAAAACTAAGACTTGGGCTGAGCTTGCGAAATGGTACAGGTTATTCATTGCAAAGCATTGGTTTGAGTTCACCGCAACAGCTATCTATTCTAAAGACCCTGAACATGAAAAGACCTGGCGATTTGATATGGTCGCATGGTCAGAGCATAAAACAGAGGCGTTTGCTGGTATGCATAATAAAGGCAAGCGCATTGTAATCATATTTGATGAGGCATCAGCTATTCCGGACCCTATTTGGGATGTTACACAAGGCGCGTTGACAGACGAGAACACCGAGATCATGTGGCTTGTATTCGGAAACCCTACAAGGAACACTGGGCGATTTTGTGATTGTTTCAGTAAGAACAGGCATCGTTGGATGACACGCCAGATTGATTCCCGGACAGCCAAGATGACCAATAAGTCCGAGATTCAGAAGTGGATTGAGGATTACGGCGAAGATTCGGACTATGTCCGTGTCCGTGTGCGTGGAGTATTCCCCAACGTATCAGACAAGCAGTTTATCCCGTCAAGCTATGTTGAGCAAGCGAGAAACAAAAGAATCGGGGCATTATCGTATAGTTTCGCACCAAAGATAATCGGGGTTGATCCGGCATGGGGTGGGGATGATGAAATAGCTTTTGTTTTAAGACAAGGCAATGCTTCTAAGATACTCGCAACGTATCGCGGAATTAAAGATGATTTTGTGATAGCTGGGTATCTTGCCAAATATGAGGACGAGGAAAAAGCGGATGCTGTATTTATCGATCTAGGTTATGGCACAGGCATTTATTCCGCAGGGAAACAATTACATAGAGAGTGGATTCTTGTACCTTTTGGTGGCGCGTCAACAAACGTTGGGCTTTTGAATAAACGGACCGATATGTGGGATCAGATGAAAACGTGGCTAAAAGACGGCGGGTCAATACCTAACGACCCTATTCTTTGCGCTGATTTAACAAGCCCTGAATATTACGTTGTAATGCACGGCCCGAGTACAGGCAAAATCAATCTTGAATCAAAAGAGGACATGAAAAAGCGTGGGCTGGCGTCACCTAATAGGGGTGATGCGCTTGCTCTTACATTTGCGTTACCAGTTAAGGCAAAAGACAAATTCGCTGGCATTGCTGGACACAGCAGTTTAGAGTTCGCAAAATCAGAATACGATGTGTTGTCAGCATGATTAACGTCTACGAGGACTCGATAGATTCGGTGACGTTATCGGAGATCGTTAAGTTCGCGGCAGATTGTGAGATAGGCGAGGATTTTGATACTGGGTGCGATTTGGTATATACATGGACGGAATTTAATAAAATCGTGGCTGTAATAGCGTTTAAACGATACGAATTTGAACCGGGGCGTATAGTTCCGAGAGTTGAGCATATTGTATTCGATAAAAACCATAACAGCCATAAGCAAGCGCGCAGTTCGTACAGATTTCTCTTGTATGCTTTTAGCGATATAAAGAAGCGAGGGTATGCGCAAGTGTGGGCGTACATTTTAACAGGGAAAGAGTACATGAAAAAGTTGGCTGAGAAGTTTGGTTTTAAAAAGTATGCCGAAGATAAAGATGGCGAGTATTTAGCCATACAACTGATAACGAAAGGACAATAATATGTGCGGAAGTGGTAATAAACCTATACAAGATTTACCGACAATACCTGCTCCGGCTCCGGTGGCAACGCCGGCTGATGTGTCACCCGTTCAGACAGCTGACCAAAGAAGGAACAAGATAGCGTCCTTGAAGTACGGAATGATGAGTACCATTTTGAATAAAGGCGGGGCGAAAGGCGTTACAGGTAATGCCGCTGATTTGGTTACGCCTGCCGCAGTAGGACAAAAACAAAAACTTGGAGCATAGCATGGCGATTGATACATACCAGAACAAGAAGTTGAACCGTGAGGGATTTGCTAAGCGAGCTGTATCTCTAAGGCAAGACGGGGCGCTTTGGCATCCTACGCTGAAAGAGATAGCTAAGTATAACTGTCCGACTCGCGGGTTTTTTGATGATAAACGTCCAAATGACGGGAATAAGATTGACCATAAAACCGTGATTAACTCTTGTGCGGAAGAAGCGGGGAATACATTAGCTTCGGGAATGTTGTCGGGATTAACCTCACCGTCACGTCCGTGGGTACGCCCTGAGTTAGATACAGACGATCAAGATTTGATGGAGTATACGCCTGTTAAAACATGGTTAGACGGTGTTCAAAAGTGGTTGTTAAAGACGTATGCGCAGTCAAATGTATACGGTTCTTTGTTTTCGATATATGAAGAACTGGCGCATTTCGGTACAGCGTGCGGATTTTTGCAGGAAGATTATAGAGAGATTGTGAGAATGAGGGTTTATACCGCAGGTGAGTATTATTACGGGTGCGGAGCCGATGGCAGAGTAAACGCTTTTTATCATAGATTTTGGAAAACTGTAGGGCAGATGATTCAAGAGTTTGGGATAGAGAATTGTACTCCGCAGGTTCAAACGGCGTATAAAGCGCATCAGGTTGACCAATGGCGAATTATTAACCATCTGGTTGAGACTAATGATGACCGAATCCCCGATCACGTTGATTATAAAAATATGGCGTTTAGATCGATTTATTGGGAAGAAGGCGCTCCGCAGGATGAGTTTTTAAGTCTTGGTGGATATGAAGAATATCCTGTGCTGGCTCCTCGCTGGGCTACATCAACGACTGCTGACGCGTATGGTAAAGGTCCGGGGTGGAAAGCTCTTGGGCATAACAGGATGTTGCAGAAAATGGAGAAGGATTACCTTTTGGCGTTAGCGAAAGTTAATCGTCCTCCGTTACAATGCGACGCGTCTGTTCAAGGTGAAGTAAATACCGCGCCGGATGGTGTGACACGGTTTTCGGCTATGACACCGAACGCCGGTCTGAAACCTGCTTATCAAATCAATCCTGATTTACAGAATATGCAAATGAAGATTGAAAAGACCGAAGCTAAGATTAACAAAATATATTTCGCTGATTTGTTTATGTTGCTGGCTAATGCGGAGAAAGTCGGGAGAGATGTCACGGCTTACGAAATAATGGAGAAGAAAGCCGAGGCAATGCAGATTTTAGGACCGCTACTTGAGAGCGTTGAGAGCGAACTGCTTAACCCGATGAATGACAGAACGCTTATGATTGGGCTTAGAACAGGGCAGTTGCCGCCGATGAGCGAAGAAGTCGCTGAATTGGTTGGGGGAATGAATATCAAGTTTAAATATATATCTGTATTGGCGCAAGCTCAGAGAATGGCTGGTTTAGCGGCGATTGACCAATTCGCGACTGGTGTTTATCAGGATGCGCAAGTTGTCCCGTCGGCTATCGATATTCTTGATGTGGATAAAAAAAATGAAGAAAAAGCGAAAATGCTTGGGATTCCCGCTACGATAGTCAGAGATAAAAAGACAATGGCTGTTACGCGTAAAGCAAGGGCTGACGCTGAGGCGCAAGCTGTTGAGGCGGCACAGGCGGCGCAGATAGCAGAAACAGCGAATAAAGGTTCAGCGGCTGTGAAGAACTTGTCACAAGCCCCGGTTGATAATGGTCAAGGAAGCGCATTGGATGCGCTTATAAAAGGCGCAAGCAAACAATAACTAAGGAGATTGAAGATGCGTAAATTTTTAGGTGTTCTGTTAGGTTTGATTTTGTTGTGCAGTTCAGCGTTTGCGACGATAGATGTTTACGATTCTGACGGGGCAACGACTGATATTCTTGTGCCTGATACGGATGTAGTTTATTCCGAGTGGTTCGAGATAGATTTAGGGGAGTATACGGCTGTCGCGTATATGATTTCGTCAGATGACGGAGTTGCGGATGTGACTATTCAGTTACAGCAATGTCCGATTAATCCTGCTCTATCGGGTGCTTCTGACCCTGACGGTCAAATTCCGGTGAATATGGCAGATGTGGTGACGGCGCTTACGACTGAAGCTACTTGGTACTACAAATCCATTTCGATACTGCCTTTTGCGTGGGCAAGGTTCAAGTTGACAGGAATAGGGTCAAACGAATCAGATACGGTTGTGAACATAAAAGTTTCGCAGATGAAAAGTTTAAATGCGAGGTAGGTTAATGATTAAGAAAATATCTCTTGTAGCGATAGGGTTGTTCATAGCAACGAGTGTATTTGCTATGGACGGGGGGATGCTTGGTGCCACAGCCGGCTCGATGAATGGGCAGGTAGGGTCTTATGACACACTTGGCAGGCGTTATCCTGAGGGGTTGCCGTCTGGGTTGACGTTTTATAAGAATTATGAAAACTCCACGCTTGACCCTAAATCTCTATATGCTGATTATTCTATCGGATCACCGGTGGCAACTTTTACTCGTACAAACGACGCGACGCATATCGCAACATACATTGACGATAATGGAGTAATTAAGTTGCTTGGGGCTGATGACTCAAACGTTCCTCGCCCTAATAAGAATTATTATGACGCCACAGGCTTCCATGCCAAGCGAGGGCTGATGATTGAGGCGCAGGGGACGAATCTTGTTCCTAAATCCAATACGATAGATGACGCTACTTGGACAGAAACCAATACCGTTGCGGCTAACGCTGACGCAGGTTCATCCTCACCTGATGGGACAGCAACAGCTCCGAGCTTAACCGCTTCTGCGGCAAACGGGACGCTTATCCTTACTACAGCAGTAACAGCACAGACTTATTCTGTATGGCTCAAACGTAAAACAGGGACGGGGACAATACAAATATCGGGAGATGGAACAAACTTTACTACAGTTACGGTAACTTCTTCTTGGTGTAGATTTTCTGATACAAGAGCGTCAGCGTCACAGAAGTGTGGCATAAAAATAGTAACGGATACCGATGCTGTTTATGTTTATGGAAACCAGTATGAAGCTAATCCATACCCCACATCCTTCATCCCCACCACGACAGCGGCGGCTACACGCAACGGAGAAACGCTGAAATACGCTATCTCTGGCAACCGCACAGCGGCACAGGAAACGATTGCGATTAAGGTACAAACAACGGGAATAACTGCGGCTAACAGATACCTGTCAACTACTGATACAAAAGAACGGAGGTTTATCTATTATTCTGGTGCGTCCTACATGTATGGTAATCAAACAGATTCTGCGGGAAGCGTTGCGACAGACCCAGCATCCACGTTAGTGGCGAATACATCGTATGTTATTACTGGTTCGGTACAACATTCAAATCCCTACGCAAATGTATATGTAAATGGCTCGTCTAAAAATACAGATGCGGTTGATGATTTTACTAATCCTGCATGGGGGAATTATTTCTATATTGGCGGTTCTAGTACGTCGGGAAGTAATCATATTATCCAGTCTGTTTCAATCTTTAACAGGGTGTTGTCAGCGGCGGAAGTTCTTGCGACATCCGACCTCATGGGGCATGATTAATGAGAAAATTTTTTAGTACATTATTATTGTTGGTATCAATAACTTCTTGTGCTTATGGAACAACATATCACGTTGCTACTGATGGAAGCGGGGATTTTACTACGATAGCACAAGTAAATGCCTTTTCTTTTACTTCTGGTGATAGCGTCAAATTTAACGGAATATTTAGAGGACAATTACTCGTACCGAGTTCTGGGGTAACTATTACTAGCTATGGTTCGGGAGCTACTTTCTTGGGTAGCATAGACGGTGATTCTGTTGGACTATGGACTGACGAGGGTAGCAATATTTGGTCTATGGGGGGCTTTACTGGAAGTCATATTGCTAATATATTTTACAATACAAACACATCTATATTGGTGGCTGAGAAAAAAGCAACGCTCGTAGCGTGTACTACTCAATGGGATTGGTTTTTTAATAGCACAACGGACAAGGTATATGTTTATAGTACAGCAAATCCTGCGACGCTTGCTGATGGACTTGAGATAACTGATTCAACACAGCAAGGGAGTGACGGGAACATTGAAGTTTATAATGGCATAAACAATGTGACTATCGATGGAGTTACTGTTAAATATTTTAATTGTCACGGGATAATGATATGGAAAGACTGCAATAATTGCATCGTTAAAAACAACACAGTTACTTATGGTGGCGGTACGTCACGGGTGATGGATTCCAGTAGTGCGGGTAATGGTATTGATTTCCAAAATGGTGACACTATTCTTATAGACAACAATACGATTAGTTATATTTACGATGATGCGATTGGCATAGAGTCCGTCCAGAATACCGATGTTACTTCCAATGCTACAATTACAAATAATATAATATCTTATTGTGGGCTTGGCGGCATTGCATTAGCTATATCGGGTTCAGGAACAAACACATTTATACAAGATTGCTTGATAGATAGCAATACTATAACCAACATTGGAAACGGTGGTTCATGGCAACGGAATCCAGCAAATCCAAAAGACTATTCAGGCTTGCGTGTCATAGGTCTTGACACCGTAAACACTAACCAATTTACGGGTAATATATTCAGCAATAACTCCATCTACGACTGTGCTTCGTCTGGATTAAATTGTAAGTTGGGTGGGGCGACTTTCCAAAATAATACGATTTATAATAACGATGCTTACGGCTTCTATATCGGTGGTAATTCACAGGGTACTCTTGATTCAAATGAATTTTATGGGAACACGCTTGACTGTATTTGGTTTGACAATATGGATGATACAACGGGGTGGGTAGTTAAAAACAACCTAATACACGATAATACAGCTAAAGGTTTTTATGAATTAAACGGTAGTGGCAAATTTACGATTTACAATAATACGTTTTATGATAATGGTGGGGTTGAATTTTACATAACTCCAAATGGAGCGGCATCTAATTATATAGTGAAAAACAATATATTTTATTCAACAAGTCAGATTTTATCCATATCAAATACTGCAACCACTTCTACGTTAGAATTTAACAACAACTGTTATTACCGTGCGGCTGGGACAATGATTTTTTGGAAGGGAACAAATTATACTCTTGCCCAATTTACCACATATCAGAGTGACACAAGCCAAGATACCAATTCCATTACCTCCGACCCCCTCTTTCGCTCCGCCACAGACTATCGGTTGCAGTCCAGCTCGCCTTGCATTGATAGCGGAATAAATTTAGATGAAGTCACCGACGATTATGAAGGTACACCAAGACCGATTGGAGGAACTACTGACATTGGGGCATACGAGTTTTATAGCAAGAAGATACGCAACGCAACACTGAAAGATTGCACGATATGAAGATAAAAGTCATAGTAGTTTTGATTAGTTGTTTGTTCTTACAGGGCTGTGCATTAGTCGGACTTGCTCAGATGTCCAACACGCCTCTTTTGTGGACACCAAAATGGAAAACATCAACAGGTCATGTTTGTCCGTACTGTAGGAGTGGGAGATTTGAGGAATACGAAGAATACGACAACGAGCATTATCATTACGGATGTTTAAATTGTGGTAAGGGATATTATTGATGAAGATAAAAGTCATTAACGAGTTCGGGATGGAGCGAGAGGTTGAGAGTTACGACGAGTGGATGAAAAGGATTAACAATGGCTGATGAAGAAATAGACATATTTGATGATAACCCCGAACAAAAAGAGTCGGACGCAAAGCGTAAGAAACGCCGGGCGCGTGAACTTGCTGATATTCGAAAGGTTTTATCTTTCCCTGAGGGGCGCAGATTTATTTGGAGGATGTGGGGCGAGTGTAACACGTTCCGCAGTCCGTATGCTCATAAAGACACAAACTTTACGCACGTTTGTATTGGTAAGCAAGATATAGGTTTTATGATTTTAGATGAGGTTAATAAAGCAAAGCCGGATGCGTACTCTCAAATGAGAGCTGAGTATTTAAGTGAACTTCAATCCGAGAAACAAAAAGAAAAGGAGCAAGCTAATGACGGAAATTAACACGGATGTCGCTCAAAATCCAAACACAGCGGCTGATGTCAAGAATGCAGTACCCGTAACCCCTAACGCCGATGGTCAAGATACCAAGAGTAGTTTGGACATGGCGGTAGATCAGAATAAGGTTGCGGAAGAAAAGCGGATATTGGAGGCGAAAGACGAGGATTTATCCGACGAAGATAAGTCGAAGAAAGCCGAAATCTTAAAAGCTAAAAGTGCCGCTCAAGCAAAGGTCGTACCGGAAAAGTATGAAGTGAAAGTGCCTGAAGGGTTCTCAAATGATATGTCGCTCTTAGAAACGATAACACCCGTTTTGAAAGAGATAGGCGTAACGAATGAGCAGGCGCAGAAGTTAGCCGATGCCTATATGCCGTTTTTTAAGGCGAAAGCTGAAGAAGGTCGAAAAGCTGTTCAGGCTGAACAAGAACAGAGTTTCAAGACTTTCATTGATGGTGAGAAGAAGAACACTAAGGACAAGTTTGGCGCGAAATGGAATGACGAAATGTCGTTCATCGCCAAGTTCCGAGATGCTCATCTATCACCTAAAACAGTTGAGCTTTTGAACGCGTCAGGGATAGCGGAGAACTACGAATTTCTTTCAGACTTAGCGAAGTTCGGCAGGATGATTAGTGAGGATAAGTTAGTCGATGGTAAACGTGTATCGAACGCAGATAAGTCACCTGCGGATATTTTGTTTCCTAAATAATAACAAATAAGAAAGGTTGGAGCTATGACGCTGATAACAACGAGTTTATCGCTATTGGATGTAGCGAGGCGCCTTGACCCGGACGGTAAAGCCGCGGCAATCGCTGAAGTAATGAACAAAGATAACGAGATGTTTGAAGATATACCGTTTGTTGAAGGCAATTTGCCGACTGGGCATAAATCAACGCTCAGGGCTTCTTTGCCTGTCCCGACATGGAGGCTGTTGAATAAAGGTGTCGTAAGGGTAAAAACGACCACGAATCAGGTGGTTGATACTTGCGGTATCATGTCGAACTATTCCGACATAGATAAAGACCTTGCTGAACTAAACGGCAATACGTCTGCGTACAGGATGCAGGAAGCGTCCGGGATTATCGAAGGTATGGCGCAGGAATTGGCGTCTACTTTGATATACGGCGATACTGATGTGTACCCTGAGAAGTTCGTCGGGTTCGGTCCGAGATATTACACGCTGGCAGGTTCGGCTACGTCCGGCAACATCATAAACGGCGGTGGTTCTGCTGCGCTTACGTCCATATGGTTAGTTGGATGGGGCGAAAACACAGTGTTCGGTATTTATCCTAAAGGCTCGAAAGCGGGTCTTGAGCAGGTGGATAAAGGTCTTACTACCCTGCAGGACGCTTCTGGCAATCCGTATGAAGGGTACAGATCGTACTTCTCACAGAAGGTCGGGCTTGTCGTTAAGGATTGGAGATTCGTGGTTCGTATCTGCAATATAGATACAGCGAAACTCTTAACCGCGGGCGATGCTTCTGATACTTCGGCGAACATCATGAAAATGATGTCTATTGCGTTAGATACTATCCCGGCTTCAGGTTCAACGAAACTGGCGTTTTATGCTAACAACACGGTGAAGTCGATGTTGAGGGTGAAGTTCATGAATAAGAGCAACACATGGGTCACGTTGAACGATCTGCAGGGTGCGGGTGGGGTAACAAGACCGACTCTGTCGTTCATGGGCGTGCCTGTAAGACGTATTGATTCGATAGTCAATACCGAAACAGCCGTAGCTTAAACGTAATATAAATAAAAAAGGAGATTCACAATGTACATAGATTCTGAGTTAGAGTTTGATGATAACGATGCTCATTTGAGCTCTGCGGCATCGACGGATTACGTTGATACGCTAGCGGCTGGTGATGCGATTAGCCCCGGTGCGAAAGTCGTGGCTAAGATAAGCACGGCGTATGTTGATGCTGGCGGCGGTACGATAGTCGCTACGCTTCAGACATCCGATGATTCGTCGTTTGGGAGTTATACCACGCTTCTTACTGGCCCGACGGTCACGATAGCGGCAGGTGCGGCGACTGCGGCGGGTGCTGTAGGCGTAACGCTTATGGATGCGGTTATTCCTCCCGGCGTTCTGCGGTACCTGAGGATGTATTACACGATGACAGCTATGGACGCGGGTTCCATAGATGCGCGTATTGTCCTTGATTCTGACAAGTTGTTAGATAAGGGGCTGTAGAAACTATGTGAGGGGTGGGGAAACTCACCCCTCGCTATAAAAGGAGAGAAAGATGATTAAGAAATTGCTATTGCTGATATTAGCAATCGGTCTTTGCTCCTCAGTTTGTTACGGCGCACCTCACTATAACAACTGGGGCAATACCGACACTAATCGGCTATTAGGACAAACCGTTCCGTATTACATGACCGCTCTGGGGTTAGCCAAAGATGGCGTGTCTGACGGGTGTTCGCAGATGGTTTCAGGGTCAACGGCTATTCCGGCTGACGTTCTGATGGCACAGAAATACATCGGAGCAACGGGGCAGGTTGGAACGATAGACGACGGAGTTGCCGGGCAGGTTCTATTTTTTAGGATAGATACTTGCGATACTGGCGCGACGTTCGTTTTAACTCCGACGAATTGCTGGGGGTTCTCCACGCTTACATTTAACGCGGTGAATGACTCGGCGGTGTTGTTGTATCTTAACGACGTTTATGGATGGGTTCTAATTGGCTCGAATAGCGTTACGGTTGCTTAAAGAATAATAGTTTTCGCGGGGTTCTATTCAAAAACTCCGCACCATTTAAAATATGAAAAAACTTTTATATTTAGTTCTTATCCCAATAATCGGGTTGGCGCTTATGCCTCCGATAGAAATGTATATCCCGATATACAGTTCACCGATGTACACATGGCTTGTTCTTATTTTTGGGTTTCTTGGTGCGGCAACGCTATTCTTTAAGATTAATCCCTTTATAAAATGCCTTGCTATTCTTGGATTTATAAATACATTCTTTTCGGCGTGTCCGTTCATAAGCCATTTCGCGTATATCGAAATGATACTGTGCGTATATTTATATATCGCTTGCGTACACATCGAGGATTGGGACGTTGTGTTTAACGCACTGTGGTCGCTATTGATTATCAACGTGATACTTTTCTTTATGCAATATGTGGGGAAAGATAACATATTAAATTTCGGGTTATCGCAAAACATATCAACTCTTTCCGTCGGGAATGGGATGCAAGCGAAAAGCCTTATTATCGTGTTGGTAGCGTTATTGATACAGGATAGACGACTTCCGGAGTTTCGCATTTTAAAGCGTATCATTTATTTTGGTACACTATGTTTTTGTGTGTACTACTTCTTCGCTCATAACGTATGGAGTAATTTTGTATATGCTCGCGGTCCGGTATGGCTTGAGGGAATTAAGATCGGGTTACAGCATCCGGTTATGGGGTGGGGTCTGGGCGAGTGGAAAGTTGTGTTTCCGCAGATAGCCGTAGGCGAGTTTAATCAAGAGGGCGCTTGGTATTCGGTCCATAATTTTCCTATTCAGGTGTTCTTTGAGATGGGCGTTGTTGGGTTAGCTACCTTATTGTTTTATACAAGAAGTGTTTGGCGAAAGTGTTTGGATAGCGAAAACTTGTTTGTAGGGTTACTGCTATTGATATACACGTTATCCGTTCATTTCCCTGCATTTCAGACTACGAGCTGTTGCTTGGTAGTCTTATTTTTTGCTTATATTGAAAGGAAACAAAAATGACTATGCCGTCACAATTAAATATCGTGAACCTCGCTTTAGGGCATATTAAATGCCGGGCGTTAACGTCAATGGCTGAATCGTCAGTACAAGCCGTTGCCGCGAATAACTGTTATGAAATAGCCCGTCGTGAGGCGTTAAGGCGTTACACTCCGCCGTGGGCGACTTGTGTTAAGGCTCTTGCTCTTAACGCCACATATATGGCTTTTTCAACGTGGACAGCAGGGACAGCGTATGTTGTTGGGAGCTTAGTCAAAAATGGTGATTCGTATTATAGGTGCGTCATTGCTCATACTGCTTCAGCGGCGTTTGTGACAGACGCGGCGAATTGGAGCGCGTCATCTGAACTGTATGCGGGTCGGTGGGAGTTTGCGTATACATATCCTAGTAATTGTGTCGCTATGAACCTTGTTTATAACGAGGGAACTGCCAATAAGTCTAAGGGCGAAGATTTCAGGGAAGTTTACGACGATGTTAATAATGCAAAGATAATCGTCACAAATTGCGAGGACGCGCTTGGTGAATACACATTTGACCTTGAAGATACAACTCTTTACGACGCTGTGTTTATTAAAGTGTTTTCGTATATCTTAGCCGCGGGGATGTGTCCGGCATTAGTATCTGACGACACGCTTGCCGACAAGATGTTACAGCTTGCCGATGTTGCGCTTAATGAAGGGCGCAGGCTCAATTCGTATGAGAACCGAGTGAGCGAAGAACAAAAATCCAGTTACGAGGATGCACGATAATGTCAAAGCCAATAAATACCGTTGTGGAAAGTTTCGCCGGGGGAGAAGTCAGTAGCGAGCTTTACTCACGCGTTACTTTAGCGAAGTACGGGTCGTGGTTAAAGACGGCAAAGAACGTTTTTGTGCATAGTTCGGGCGTTATTTCAAACGACCCCGGGACGATGTTTATGGCAGAAGCGAAGTTTGACGGCAAGAAAATCAGAATGAGGAAGTTTATATATTCGACATTACAAGCTTACGAGATAGAACTTGGAGAGTATTACGCCAGATTTTATACTGTCGGTCCTACCGCTGGACAAATACAAAAACATACCACTTGGGCAACGGGTGAAGTCTACGCTATCGGTGACTTTGTAAAAAACGGAACAAGTTATTATCATTGCAATACATCGCATACCGCGGGGGCTACATTTGCCGGGGATTCAGCTAAGTGGGACGCTACATCATGGCTTACCGCTACGGATTACGTTGTAGGCGATTATGTCACAGATGGTGAGGTTATATATTACTGTATCTCTGCTCACACGTCAGGTGATACAGATGACGAGCCGGGTGAGGGTGCTACATGGGCAACGTATTGGGTTGTACAAACAGTATATGAAATTGCTACGCCTTACGCTGAAGATGATCTGAAATGGCTTAAATTCACGCAAAGCGCGGACGTTCTTTTTATTGCTTCACCTGATTACCAGACTAGGACGCTAAGCAGATACGATTTAGATGATTGGCGGTTAGAGGTGTACGATTTTATCGGCGGGCCGTTTCAGCTCCCGAATACCGATAAGTCGGTATGTTTATCCGCAAGCGCGGTTACTGGTCTAGCGGTCACGCTTACGGCTACGGCTAAAGATTGGGTAACGGCTACGGTGTATCAGGTTGGAGATTACGTTACTAGCACAGGCACAGTTTACCGATGTACAGGAAAGCATACATCCGGTGGGGCTTTTGGCGGTGACGGGGCGTATTGGGAAGTCAGTACGCTTAACATATTCCAGTCAACCCATATTGGGTCACTATGGAAACTTCGTCACTACGTTGTCGGACAAGCTGAAAACACTACGTCCGGGACAGGCACGGGGATTATTTGTGGGGGGACATGGCGTATAATATCACACGGAACGTGGACCGGAGAGTTTAATATTGAGAAATCTACCGACAACAAGGTCACATGGACGAACCTAAGGACATTTACAGGCGCGGGCGATTTTAACGTTAATACTTATGGCACAGAAGATATGTCAAATAACGCCGACCCGTTTTGGATAAGAATACGAGTTACAAGCGGGTCAACAAACGTGGATTTGTCAACGGATCCGTTTTATCAAGAGGGAATAGTCAAAGTTACAGCTTACACATCAAGCACAGTGGTTACAGGTGACGTAAAACGCCTTGTAGGGGCTACTACGGCAACCGAAGATTGGGCTGAGGGTTCATGGTCAGACTACCGTGGATGGCCGTCTGTAGTAGAGTTTCACCCACAAGATAGGCTTATTTTTGCTAATACATACTCCGAACCGATGACGTTTTGGACAACTAAAACTGGGAACTATTATGATTATAGCCGATCTTCACCATTAGTTGATAGTGACGGTATAACCGTTAATTTACCATCGAGAGAAGTCAACGGAATAAATAACCTTGTGCCGTTATCATCATTGTTAGCGTTAACGAGTTCAAGTGAGTGGTCATTAGGTGACCCCGGCACAATTCTAACTCCGACGTCAACAACTCAAAGGGTAAATGGGTATATCGGCGCAAGTTATGTCGACGCTGTTGTTGTGGGGAATAGGGCTATTTTTGTACAGAATATGGGTGGAGCGGTACAGGATTTAGGGTACGATTTATCAAGCTACTCTTTTACAGGGGCAGACCTATCTATTCTATCTAACCATTTATTCTTTGGGTATTCGATTATGGCGTTAGATTACCAGAAATACCCCTATAAACTTGTCTACGCTGTACGTTCTGACGGTAAATTGTTGACTATGACGTATATGCGCGAGCAAGAAGTCTTGGCATGGACACGACATGAAACGGGTGTACTTGGTGCTGATTGTTATGAGGACGTTTCAGTCGTGCCAGCAGACGGATATGATGAAGTATGGTTTTCGGTTAAACGAGGAACTAAAAGGTATATCGAAAGACAGGTTAATAGACTTGCTTCGCTTGAGCCAGAGGACCAGTTCTTTGTTCATTGCGGGGTTACTTATGACGGGACGCCAGTATCAAATGTGACGGGGCTTGAGCATTTAGAAGGTAAAACAGTCGCGATTCTTGCTGACGGGGAAGTTCTCCCCCAACAGGTGGTAACTGGCGGCACGCTTCCCGACGGGCTTGGTGACGATTATTCAAAAGTGCATATTGGTTTGCCTTATGATTCAGACATCGAAACGTTAAAGCCTGAACTACCTGTCCAATCAGGGACAACGCAGAATAAAAAGATTAAAATATCGCAAGTGACGTTGCGGGTTATTAATAGCCGTGGAGGAAAAATCGGACCGGACTTTGATACTTTATACGATTTACGAAATAACTTTGTGAATAATTACAACGTGGCTATCGATTTGTACAGCGGTGAATTGAAGGATGTTTTAGGCGGCGGAATGTCAGACGAGGGTAGGTTTTGTTTAAGGCAAAGCGACCCGTTGCCGATGACAGTAGCGGCTATTTTACCGTCGGTATCACTAGGAGGTGTTAGTGGACAATAGAGAAATATCAACATCAAAAGATAAAATTATGAGTATTCAGGACAGGCTGGATTCTATCCCCGGCGTTATGTATGGCAACTGTTTCCCGTTAAAACATTCGTTTGGGGAAGGATTATACATTCGTGAAATATTCATGCCCGCAGGGTCGCTGATTGTAAGCAAGACTCACAAGTTTGAGCATCCATATTTTATATTACAGGGCAAAGTTTCTGTAATGACGGAGGGTGGGGCAATTACAATTAATGCGCCGTTTTATGATATTACAAAAGCCGGGACGAAACGTGTGCTTTATATTCACGAAGATTGCGTGTGGTGCACCGTCCATGCGAATCCGGGCAATATAAGAGATATTGAAACATTAGAAAAGGAATTTACCGTCGATAATTTTGAGGATTTCGATAGGCTACCAAAAACAGAAGATGTACAGAATTTTATAACGGAGGCTTGTAATGCGGTTACATTATCGCAAGGTTAATAGTTCTGATATAGCTCACGATTGTTTACAAGAACGCGATAAAAGGTTCACGTTTGTTTATTCGGCGTTAGGGTTAGTTATGGCAGGGACTATAGCGGGTGGGGTATACGCAATGTCCGCGCAGAATACTTCAGCTAAAACCCAAAAAACGTTATACGAAAACCAAGCGGCGTACAGGTTACAACAAGCCGAAATAGCAAAAAAAGCCGCAGATCGGAATATAACTTCAACTCAGTTGCAAGCGTCGCAGGAAGCTAAAGAAATTGCGGCAAGGGCTGGAGTTGTTGAGGGTTCGCAAAAAGCCGCCTTAGCCGCCTCTGGTGTGGGTAGCGGGTCGGTAACAGCGGCAGATATTGTTGCAGATACGTTTGATAAAGCAAAACTCGACGAGATAGCTTTAAGGTACAACGCTGATTCAAGAAGCGAGGAATACGAAAATCAGGGCAGAAATGGAATTTGGACAGCCGGCGCGGAAGGGGTACAGCTTCGTGCCGCCGGGAAAAATGCTATTAAAGAATCAAGGGTAAACCAAACATCAACAGCGTTAAGCACGGCTACATCGGTAGGCAATACGCTGACTACCGCTTATGGGTACGGAGGTAAGAAGAAATGAGGATACCTGTCTACAATCGAGAAGTTTCAGTTAATCCCACGCTAACAAGCGGTGGACCGGACATTCCTATGCCGAATGAATCCAGTTCGGGCGTGAACGTGGCTAAGGC
>Ga0172381_10003154_pt1 | contig 17641 bp, 16 predicted proteins | sample Leawel6488metaG_FD_119754 | JGI IMG/M metagenome (GOLD analysis project Ga0172381, IMG submission 119754) | Leachate microbial communities from a municipal landfill in Southern Ontario, Canada - Leachate well 64-88 metaG | ecosystem: Engineered > Solid waste > Landfill > Unclassified | place... | reverse complement strand
ATAAAATGGTATTTTTATTGTTTGATTCTTTTTTAATATTTTTTATTAAATCAATAGCATCAAGATTATATAATTTGATTTGTTTTTTATGTTCTGCAATTAGCTTTATTTTTCTTATTATATTCATCTTATTGAAACGACAATCAATTTTATAATTTCCTTTCTGTTCTAAACCACCAATAACCCCTGCGTTAATAATCCCTGATCGATTTGTACGATTTAAAAATAGAGTAGAAAAACCCAATTCAAACAAAGAAGTAGTTTCTTTTTGCTGTTGAATCTTTTTCATTTTTCTCCAATTTTCTATCGTTATGTCTGTGTGCTCTATAAAATCACAAAGCTTATCTGTTTTATTTAATACAGACCACCAAAAAGCATATAATGACTTATCAAAATCATTAATAGTTATTTTTTGAACTTTTTTTTCAAGAAGTAAGTAAAGAGCAACAGAAGCCCCTCCTGCATAAGGCTCTACATAATGTCCTGAAATTTCATTATCAACACAAATTTGTTCAATAAATTTAGCAAGTCTATTTTTTCCTCCCGGATATCTTAATGGTGAATAAAACATAAATTATTTTTTATTCTTAATTTTAAAAGATCCCCATAGAATTTCAAAAAACTCTTGAAGATTATCCCATTTCAGTTTGAGATCGCTGGGGCTAGGTTGGGATTTATATGAATGAACATATTCATGAAAATTTTCTATTGCTAATATACTATTATGATCAGTAGCAACTTTTCTAATGTTTTTTAATTGTTTAGAAACAGCAAACTTATTCTTTTCCATGTAATCCGCAACAATTGTAATTTTACCAGCAAGTTTTGTATCTGGATTAAAAGAAAACCCTTTTTTATCTGCAAAATAATCAATACTAATCTCTAAAAATACTCTGAACAGTACTCCTACTGCATTTGGTACAGCCTTTTTTGAATCACCTAAAACCAAGTCATTCTTCAATTCACAATATATATTATTAATTTTAGTTTCATAAATATTTAAAATACAAATTTTAGGTATTAAATAACAACGAAGGATTGATTTAGGATTACTTTTTCCTCCTTTAAGACCTTTGGCAGTATCTATTGATTTACCTCCAAAAAGATCTCCTTTCGTGTGTGATTTTATTTCACCAGATACCTTATTAACGTCTTTATCAGAAATTGAATTCAAATATGTTTCTTTTTCTTTATTTGTATTTAATGTACGAGAATCAATTTTATTACCCGAAAAATCTTCTTTCTGTAGAACATTCCAAATAATTACTTTTAAATGATTGGTAAAACTTTTATCTTTAATTTCTAGGCCTCCATCTTTTTTAAAAGAAATTCCATATTTCTTCCAAACAACAGAACTATCTATAATACGCCAAAAATTAGTCACAAAACCATGGCCTAAAATATTTTCTTTTAATTCTTCTGGTAAATCTAATTCTTTTATTATCTTTGCAACAGCTACCTTAAACTCTTCTTTTTGAGTAGCATTACCTCTTCGAACATTATGGTTTGTTCTTTCTTGTTCTCCCCAGTCAACCTCATTATTACCTTTTAAATGTTTTCTTTCTATATAACGAAAACTTTCCGACAAATTATCAGTAACAATACAATCAAAAAGAAAATCATTGTTAATAGAAATTTCTTTTTTTTCTTTAATAAAAAAATCTTTTAAAACATCATTTGGGGCTAATTCTGGATTATTTAATAATTTATAAACCGTAATGCGTCGGTTACCTTCAACTACAATATTTTTTTCTCCGTTATTATAAATAATAATTTTTTCAACTTGGGGTAAATCAAAATCTTTAATAACTTCTCTTGTGAATTCTTCTATTTTAAAATCTTTTTTATTACAAAAATGTGCTATAAGTTCCTTTTCGTCTTTATTAAAATATTTATCTGAAAAACGAGCATTTTCATCCCACAAAAATATATTTTTTAATGCTATTTTAAATTCTTGCCAATAATTATTATCTCTCATAGTCCGCATGCTTTTTATATTATTTTTAAGTATTGATTAAATCACCCCCTTCACCGCCTGCCAAATTCCCCCGCCGAAATTAACCAAATCTCGGTAAGTGACTAAAACAATCAAAAGCATCAGCAAGGCAAAACCAATATTGTGCATAACGTTTTCGATAGTGGCATCGATTTTTTTGCCACGAATTTTTTCGACTAAAATCATCACAATCCGACCACCATCAAGCGCTGGAAATGGGAGAATATTAACAATCGCTAAATTGAGCGATAAAAGTGCAGTAAATTGAAGTAGGTGTGAAATTCCAAGACTAACCATTTGCCCAGTCATGACCGCCACCCCGATTGGTCCAGAGACTTCAGCCAGCATCCCCTTGCCCAGAATCAAATTGCCGATAATTATTCCAAAGGCTTCGAGAATTCTCCAGAGAAGAATAAATGTCGTCTGAAATCCTTTCCAAATCGCCAAATACCACGGATATGACACGAGCCCGACTTTGTAGGTGCTAAGTCCGACGACATAGCGTCCTGGATTTTCAGGATCGACATATTCACTGCCGAGCGATTCGTCTAAGACTGGCGTCAAAGTTACTTCTTTTTCACTACCAGCTTGTTTGACTTTGATCGTTAATTCTTGATTACCAGCTTCAGTAACAATTTTAGCAATTTCTTCGGCTTGTTTAATTTCTTGACCATTGACCGCGAGAACTTCATCGCCAAGTTTAATCCCAGCTTTGTCGGCAGGCGAATCTTTGGTGACGGCGACGACCTGAACAATCGGATTTTTGACAAAAGTTTCATCAGTGCCACTTTCGATTGCGGTTGGAATTCCAATCCCGAAATTGATCATCAAAAGAATCATCGCAAAAATGACATTCATAATAACTCCGGCTGCCAAAATCGCGATTCTCTTGCGAGCTGACTTGGAAGCAAAGCTGTCGTCTTCAATAACGCCGTCACCATTTTCACCTTTGATTTTGACAAAACCTCCGAGTGGCCAAATGTTGACCGAATAAATTGTATCTTCGGACTCAACATCTTTGTTGCCCCAGAAAAATTTACGCTTGCCATTAATTTTTGACCAACCAAAAAGTCGTGGTGGATAACCAAATCCAAATTCTTCAGCCTTAGTCTTGGTCTTTTTAGCAACCAAAAAATGACCCATTTCATGAACAAAAACTAACACGCCCAAGATGACAAAAAAGGCAATAATAGTGACAAGCATAATATATTTTATTTTAAGATTGCTTTAATTCTTCTGACACCAGAAGATGAAGATTCTTCTTTGATAATTTCAAAATGACCCAAGTCGCCGGTATTATCTGCATGCGGTCCACCACAAATCTCCTTGCTGGTTTCACCGATAGTATAAACTTTGACCTTATTGCCATATTTATTATCAAAAATTCCCATGGCACCACTTTGACGAGCTTGTTCAAGATCTAATTCTTCACAGACGATCGGCGTTTTCTTTTCAATTTGTTCATTGACCAAACGCTCGACTTCTTTGATTTGTTCAGGTGTCATTTTTTCAGCATGAGAAAAATCAAACCGTAAACGTTCGGGTGTGATATTACTTCCGCGTTGTTCGACATGATTGCCGAGAACTTGTCGCATCGCCGAGAGCATCAAATGGGCCGCCGTATGAAGTTTTTTGGTATTTTCGGAATCGTCCGCCAAGCCACCCTTAAACATCCCAGCCGAAGCGGTGCGGGAAAGGTCTTGATGATGTTTCATATATTCGATAAAACCTCCAACATGGACAACCATATTTCTTTTTTCTGCCATTTCTTTTATCATCTCTATTGGAAAACCATAAGTTTGAAATAAATAAAACGCATCTTCGCCACTAATTACTGGGTTTGCAACAGGAGGAAGCTCGCCATTTTTAAAATCATATCCTCTCATTCCTGTTATATTTTTGTCTTCGGTATATTTATTAAATATTTTATAAGCTTCAACTAAACCTTTTTCTAAAGTCTTTTTAAATTTAATTTCTTCGTCTTCAAGATTTTTTAAAACAAATTCGTGATTTTTTGCCAACTCAGTATATTGTTCGCTCATCTGGTCAATCACAACCTGACCGATTTGAATTGAAAAATTATCTTTAATTTCTATCAACCTACCATGACGAATCGCATTGCGAATCAGACGACGAACAACATAACCTTGATCAGTATTTGACGGCGCAATTCCAAGTGAGTCACCCATAATCATCGTTGCCGCTCGCAAATGATCGGCTACAATTCGCATTGATTTAGTTATCTCTTCACTTTCGCCATATTTTTTGCCAGAAATATTTTCGATTTTTTGAATAATCGGCCAAATATGATCACATCGATAAACGTCATCAAAGCCATTTAAAATTGCCGTCGTGCGTTCAAGTCCCATTCCCGTATCAACATTTTTCTGTTTTAATTCTTCATATTTACCATCGGCATTTTTATTGTAAATCATAAAAACATCATTCCAGATTTCAACCCAGAGATCATTGTCGTCGTCAAATCTTTCTGGGATATGATTTGGATCACCCGTCCAATAAAACATTTCACTATCGGGTCCACATGGTCCCGTCTGACCCGCTGGTCCCCACCAATTATTTTTCTTTGGGAGTTTGGCAATTCTCGATTCGGCAATCCCAAGATTTTTCCAGACCTCAAAAGCTTCACCGTCAAAAGGAGCATCATCATCGCCAGCAAAAACTGACACCGCCAATCTTTCAACTGGAAAACCAAGCTCTTTGGTCAAAAATTCAAAACTAAACTCAATGGCTTCTTTTTTACCATAATCACCCAATGACCAATTGCCGAGCATCTCGAAAAATGTCAGATGGGTTTTATCACCGACTTCATCAATATCGCCTGTGCGAATACATTTTTGGACACTGGTCAATCTGGTCCCATCAGGATGTTTTTCGCCCATCAAATACGGCACCAAAGGATGCATCCCAGCAGTGGTAAATAAAACCGTCGGATCATTTTCCGGAATTAAAGAAGCCGAAGGAATCACGGTGTGACCCTTTGACTTGAAAAAATCGAGATATTTTTGTCTTAATTCTTTTGAATTCATAATGTCCTATTCTAGCATTAAATTTGGTTTAATTCAATAAGTTTAAAATTATTGATTTAAAAAAATAAAAAAACAAGCCTATGACTTATTTATCAAAAAATTTAATCTATTTTACCAAGAATCTATCCGCCAATTGTCCAACTGCAAAACCAGCTACCGAAGCAATTCCAGCTAAAGCAAACATTTCAAAACCAGCTCGCCACCACTTTCTCTTGGAAAATCGAGTTGTCCACACCCCCAAAAGGAAAAGCCCAAGCATTGTAATACTGACCGAGATGATAATCGCCAGATGAAATGGGAAGAAAAAATATGATAACAATGGAATTAGTCCACCGACAACATAAGAAAAAAACATAAAGATGCCGTTTTTGATTGGCTTTTCGTTGATATCTTGTTTTGAAATTCCAATTTTGTGATAAATCATTTCTTTCAAAGCGATCTTTTTGTTTTTAAAAGCAACTTGAGCCATTTCTCGAGCTAACCTTTTTGGCCAACCATTTTTGATATAAATTTTTTCTAGTTCCAAATCCCCTTCTTCGGGAAAATTTTTCAACTCGCATCTTTCATCAACAATTTTTCGCTTATCAGCATCTTCTTCGGCCTTCTTCGAAATATAAGAACCAATGCCCATCGAAATTGATTCGACTGAGATAATTACACAGCCCGAAAGCAAAACCATAAATTGATTGTCAGCGCCAATCGCAATGCCCGTGATCGCCCCTAGAGTCGAAACCATTCCATCTTCAGCCCCAAAAACAACGTCACGCAATTGTGTCGCGAAACCACTTTCTGATTGACAGCTTTTGTCAACTAAATGAATTTTATTTTTCATATTATTATGAAACTTCTTTGGTAACATTAAAAGAAGTCGGATCTTTTTTGACAATATCTTGCAAAGAAATAGCTCCTTCAGCTGCCAATTTACCACTATCTTGCAAATGTTTTTGAACAACATTATCTTCACTAATCAAGCCAGCTCTAACTTTTTTGAGACAATCAGCACAATAGACTGGACGAACACCGTCAGGTTCAAAAGTTAATTTAACTGGCACCCCACACGACCAACAATTGCTTTCAGCCTTATAAACAGCTGGAGGTTTTGGTAGACTCTTGGCTTTTATTTTTTCTCGATCTTCGTCAGAGAGAGTTACTTTTTTGGTTCCTATGTCAGAATATTTCATTTCTCCACGACTAACTGCTAACTCAACTGCCTTAGCATCATCTTCATTCGAAGTTACCCAACGTGTAATTTTTTCTTCAATAATTTCACGTCTGACAGCGTAGTGTTCTCGTGAAACCATCAAAATTTTGTCTTTATAACTTTTTTCTGGCATCGGATATGGTGGCAAAGTATTAGCGCTAAAAGGATTACGAGCCACTCCATCTATCATTAACTTAAGATATATTTTCCATTTTGGTAAATTAACAATATCAGTTTCAGTAAAAATAGGTTCGAATTCTTTGGCTAAATATTCAGCATCGGCTGCTCCGACTCGAAAAACAACCATGGTCCCGACATTACCAAAAACAGCATCACGCACCATTTCATCCATCTGAGTAATATATTGATGACCCATAATCAAGTTCAAATGATATTTACGCGCTTCCGAAAGAATAGTCGCAAAAGATTCGGTCGCAAAATTTTGGAATTCATCAACATAGAGATGAAAATCTTGACGTTCTTCTTCGGGAGTATCAACGCGACTCATGGCGGCCAGCTGAATTTTAGTAATCATCATCGCCCCCAAAAGTTCACTAACATCTTCACCAATAGCACCTTTGGAAAGATTCATAATTAGAATCTTTTTATTATCCATAATCTCACGTAAATCAATTTTTGATTTCGTTTGACCGACAATATTTCTGACAACCGAATTGGATAAAAACTGACCAACTTTGTTTTGGATAGGTGCAACGGCTTCAGTTGCAAATTTATCTGGATATTTTGAAAATTCATCAATCCAAAACGAACGCACCACTGGATCAGTCACTTTACTGATTACCTTGGCACGAAAAACTTTGTCGACCAACATTTTCATAATTCCCAAAAGTGTACTCCCTGGATATTCGAGCAAAGCCAAAATAGTATTTCGCAAAACATATTCCAAACGAGGTCCCCATGAATCTGCCCAAATCTTTTTAAAAACTCCGATCAAGCCCGAAGCCACGAGTGGTCGAAAACGAGATTCAACATGCTCCATAACATTGAAAGCAATTGGAAAATCCATATCTGAAGGATTGAAATAAATTACATCATTGACCCGATGTGATGGCACAAAATTAAGTACATGATCCGCAAAATCTCCATGTGGATCGATTATGGCGACACCCTTGTCTGCCAAAATATCAGAAATAGCCATGTTTTTTAATAATTCGGTTTTACCCATACCGGTCTTACCGACCACATACATATGACGACGACGATCGTCTTGCTTTATCCCAAATTTAACTTTCTGATTACGAAAATTTGTTTCGCCGATTATTGTAATATCTTGCTGTGTTAACATAATTAAGCTATTGGTAGATTATCTGGAGGACTCGAAAAATTATTATCACTCTTTGTTGATTTATTTTTTGTTTCAATTTCAGAGCTTGGATTATCTAATGTCTGATCTCTACTATTGTCTTCATGAATTATTTCTCTTAATTCTTCTGGTATTTCATCATTTTTATCTTCATTATAAAAACCAACTTCTTTGATAACTGGCATCGGGATATCATCAGTAAAATTAATTGGTAAGGTTGCTGGGGCTTCAGCACTTTTCATTTCAGCTCGTTGTAAGAGAGGCGCTTTAATATTAATCATTGGGAAATGAAAAACCGTCGCTAATTCTTCAGTATTTAAAATATATGGTCTAGCTCCTCGATCAAATGTTCGGTCCTTAAAAAATTTAGCAAATTTCATTTGTTCTTTAACTAATTTTTTGGGTTTTTTGCTGCCAGTTTTAGCTTTTTTATCTGGCACAAAACCATTCAAATGAAGGGTACTGAATTGTTTAATAGCACCAATTGTCGCGGCTACTCCACGACCTTTGAAAAAAACATTTTTGTCTGCCCAATAAACTATTCTAAATTTTGTTTCAAAACCAAGCTTGGAAATTTTTTCTTCAATTGCTTCCACGATCTTTCTCTCGCCAGAAGTAACTTGTTTTAGATCATCTTTTCTCTCAGATAAACCACTCCCCGGTCCCCAAATATTGATATGAATCCAATATAAAAATCTAAGTGGCAAATCGAGTGCTTTATCCAAAATGTTTTTCTTCGAACCGCTCATCCCAAGTAATTTTTTGACTAATTTTTCGCCTTCTTTTTTCCAATCATCACCAGTCGGAACAATTAAAATCTGTAACCAAATATTTTCACTATGACCAATTTTTCCCAAAACTTCCAAAATAGCTGCCATCGGATCTTTAAATTTATTATCTTTGACTGTCTGATCTTCAAAATTAACCGAAGTTTTGATTGGATAAGGTGATTCTTTTTGCAAAACCAATTCAGCCCCCCATAAATCATATTCTTCAGAAGGAAATTCTGTCGGTATGCTCGTGGCATAATCTTCGACTTCAGTAATTTCAACACTCGGATATTGTGAATAAATAGCTGCCTCAATTAAATCCCGATAATCTATTGGCACTCGAATCAGAAATTGAATATAGCCTTCAATACTAACAACTTCCAAACTAATTGGGACTTTCATTTTACCCTCAATATAATATTCCTTAAGTTTTTTAGGACCACTTTCGGCCGCCGATAACAAAGAAAAAATATGTTCCACAGCTTTTGGCCCTTGTTCATTATCTTTTGGAACATCAATTGCTAAAAGAGCATATTCGACATTTTTTAAAAATTCTCGTCTTTTATCCGAAAGCCAATTCATATATAACACCTGAATCATCATCACTACCAATAATCCCCAGCCGCCACTAATAAAAATTTTCCACATTATTAAATATGGTGGCAGATCACCTAGACCATTAAAAAAACTGAAATCAAAAACAATTTGCATATGCTACATTATAGCAATTTTTTTTAAGGTATGCTAGTTGATAAATAAAAAACTTGCCATATGACAAGTTTTTTATTTTATTTTATTTTAAATTTTATTTATTTTTTAATTTCAGCTAAAGCGTATTTACCTTCTGGCATTTTCTTAAACTTATTTTTATTACTCAATGTAATTAGAATAGTTTGCTTTTTGATAATTCTTTGACTAAGAATTTTATCAATAATATCCTTTCGAGAAACAGGTTCGCCAGCTTCAGTAATAATTTTTTCAATCAATTGGCTGACAGTTCCTGGCTCAACGCCCCATTCTTTCAAAGCGTAAATTCCACGACCAACTAAAATATATCTTGATTCGGCGGTTAGAATATTTCTGACAGTAGCACCATGAGCGATAAAAATGGCCGCATCTTTCTTGTTGATCAAATCAGTAATTTCAGAAAAATGAAGTGGCTTTTTGTGTTGACTCATAATATAATAAATACGATCATTGACCGTCTTCAAACTAATAGTTCCCCAATCTCGCATTCCCCACTCCCCAAAAACATTTTCTTTTAAATCAATACTTAGATGTAAAAAAGAAACAATCATTTCGTCAGTAATTTTAACTTTACTGGTAGTATAAAAAGGGGTTTTCTTAAAATGAGAAATAATTTCATCGGTCATCATTGGCTTATTATTTTTCTCAATGACAGCAATTGCGGTCTTGACACCTTCTTCAGCTAAGGCTGTTTCGACTCCAACTTCTTGCCAAGCACCCATAAACCCAGGAACAGTTAAAACTGGTTCGACAACATCATTAATTATTTTTGAAAGAATAAAATCAATAATTTGATGTAAGACAATTTCTTGAGGATCTATTTCTTTACTTTCTTTATCAACAATTTTAGGTTCAAATCCAGCTTCTCGAACTAAAAGATCAACCAAAAATTCATCTTCAACAATCCCATTAAAACGAGATAAAACTCCAAGCACAAAATCTTTTAAAGCTGGGTAATGTTTGTGAAATTCGTCAGCTTGTTTGATCTTTTTGATTGAAAAATTTTCAACCTGTCTAACTCGCTCACGAGTAATTTTGTATTGATTACCAATCGCTTGTAAAGTTTGACGGGTTTTTTTCTTACCAATTATGTCCTGTCTTAAACCATAGCGACGAATCAAAATTTCAGCCTCTCTTTTTGACAAGCATTTGAATAAATCATTTAAAATTTTTCCCTCCAACTCCTGGTAAAGCGTGCTTTTTGACATAATTTTTTAGCTATTTTTTTATTATCAATATTATTATTTGATATTTATATGCCTCATACTATAATATTTTGTTTTTTATGTCAATAGTCAAAATCACGATTATTTATCTTTGTTGACAATCAAGGGGATTAGGGCTATTGGAACGATTATCCAGACAAATCTGACCCAATCGGTTCCAAAGAAATTTTGTGCTATCGGCATCATTTCTGGACTAACCTTGATTGGCAAAAGTTGAAGATTAATACTTATCAACAAACCAATGTGAAAGAAATTAAATAGGATTGCCTGCCACCAACGCAAGCCATCCCCCGCCACCCTTAATAAGCCAACCTTAAACAAACAAAAAAAGACAAAAATAAACAACACCCAAAAAGTCACTAATTTAATGATAACTAAATTAGGCAGAAAAACTGGAATTGTTTGAGTAGCTAAAAAAGCCATGTACATACTGAGAGTCAAAATGACAATCGTCTTTTTTCTGAGAGCAAAACAATAGACTAAAAATAAAACAATAAAAATTAATAAAATAGACATGTCCCAACTGGGAGATGTCAAATGAAAATTTGCGATCAAATTATTGAAATCGGCTGAAATATCTCGTCCTAAGATCATTTTATTTTTGTTTTGGTTTGATTATTTTTATAGTCCGGCTCGTTGAGCTTCTTCGAGAATTTTTTTCTGCTCACGAGAAATTTTTTGTGGAATATCGATCATCACTTTGACCAATTGGTCACCATAAGTATTTGATTTCAAATGTTTAATTCCCTTATCTTTGAGTTTGAAAATTTTACCGCTCTCAGTGCCTTCGGGAATTTTTAAAGTCACTTCCCCATCCAAAGTTTGTACTTTTATTTTATCACCCAAAACTGCTTGTGTAAAGGTGATTCGTGATTGAGTTATGACATCATAATCTCGACGTTCAAAATATGGATCAGCTTTGACTCTGACCGTAATGTACAAATCCCCCGCCGATGAATTATTTTTGCCGGCTTCACCATTACCATTGACTCGAATCGTCTCGCCATTATCAATTCCAGCTGGAATTTTTATTTTTAGATTAACTTTATCTTTGACCACCCCAGAACCTTTGCACTGTGAACAAATTTTTTCTGGGATTTGTCCACGACCATCACAATCTGGACAAACCGAAGCTGTCGCGAATTGTCCAAAAAAAGAATTTTGAACTCGACGCACTTGACCTTGACCATTACAGGTTTTACAAATTTTTAATTTACCATCGGCAGCGCCGGTCCCATGACATTGCTGACAAACAACATTCTTTTCAATTTGAACGGTTTTTTCAACTCCAAAAACAGCTTCTTTGAATTCGAGTTCAATTTGAAAATGTAAATCGCGACCACTTTGTTCTTGACGTTGTGAACTTCGACGACCACCGTTAAAAATGTCGCCGAACAAATCGCCGAGATCGATACCACCCAGATCAAAACTATAACCGCCACCCTGACCACGAGCCGAACGCATAAAATCGTCCCAATTCATCCCACCACCAAAACCACCCATCTGCTCAAATGAGCTTCCATATTGATCATATTTCTGGCGTTTTTCGGTGTTACTCAAGACCTGATAAGCCTCATTAATTTCTTTAAACTTAGCTTCGTCGCCATCTTTTTTATCAGGATGATATTTGTGGGCTAATTTACGAAAAGCCACCTTAATTTCATCTTGGCTGGCATTTTTTTCTACGCCCAATATTTTGTAGTAGTCTTTACTCATTTAATTTTTATTATTCAATTCCATTATTTTTACAGATGTCCGCATAAAATTGTGCTGATGGACGAGCGATTCTTTCAAATGTTTGATGATTAACTTCATATAATCCAAAACAAGGTGCAAATCCAAAAGCCCATTCAAAATTATCAATCAGTGACCAATGAAAATAACCACCGACTTCAATGTTTTCTGTCATCGCACGATTTACGTTTTCTAAAATTTCTTTAATATACCATGAACGATATTGGTCACCTTTATCAGCTAGACCATTCTCAGTAATATAAATTATTTTTTTATATTTAGCTAGATTTTTTAAGCAATGATAAATCCCTTCAGGATGAAGTCCCCAATCTATATCAGATTTTTTCTCATACGAATATTGTCCATTAAAATTATAATTGACCAAACTATGAAAATAATAATTGAGACCAATAAAATCTTGATACTTTACGATTTTGTTTAAGAAAAAATCATTTGACCACCAGTTTCCAATTTTTGCCAAGATTCGATTGATAAACTTATTTCCCGCTGGTTCAAAATAAATACAATGTTGAGCAATTCCAACTTGGGCATCAATTTTATATTTTTTGATTGCGTTGAAAGATAATTTATGTGCCCGAATCAAATTAAAAATAACTTGAAGGTATTGAATTATATTTCTTTTTTGTGGTGGCCACTCACCAATTAAATAACTTTGACCGACATAGACCATTGGTTCGTTTAGTGTGATCCAAAAATTAACATCATCACCTAGATATTCTAAAACTTTGTTAGTAAATTTTTCAAAACTATTAGCTGTTTCTTTTTTTGTCCAACCACCACGATGACTTAGCCACAAAGGTAATGGCCAGTGCCATAAAGTCACAAAAGGCTCAAGTCCATTGGCTTTTAGCTTAAAAATAAAGTCTTTATAATATTCTAAAGCTTCTAGATTAAACTGACCTTCTTCGGGTTCGATTCTCGACCAATCAATTGAAAAACGATAAGTATTGTTGTTTAATTCTTTGAGGCAAGCAATGTCGGCATTGTTTTCCAAAAAAGAATTCGCAGCTTGACCAGAAATAAAATCAATCGGATCGAGCTGTTTATTTTTTAATTCGGCCAATCTTTTGGGAGAGTTTTCCCATTCTGACCAATCATTATTTAGTCCACCTTCAACTTGATGAGCTGAAGTCGAGCATCCCCAAAAAAAATTTTCAGGAAATTTTATTTTTTTAGTTTCTTGGTCCATATAATTTAAGCCTTAAATCCAATCTCTTTATCGAGCACCACAACTTCTTTGATTTCACCAAATTGATCTTCATACTTTTTGATATTCTCGGTAAGCGCGGCGAGAATTTTTTTGGTGTGACCTGGAGTCGAAATAATTTTACCGACTACCTTGCCGTTGCCACCAGCAATGTTAGCAAACATCAACATGAATTCATCTTTGTTGTGATTGATTTGCATTAAGTTGGCATATTCGGCACCAGCGATGTTGTCGACGATTTTAATTTCTTGATTTGGTTGATTTTTGTTGTCCATTTGTTTTATTTTTTAAAATTAATATTCTTGATTCTAGATTCAAGATTCATGATTCTATTTTACTTTTCATCCACCACTTCACCCTCAACTGCTTCACCTTCATCTTTTTTGGTTTCATCAGTGTTTGGCTGACCCGAAGCAGGTTGCTCTTGTTGATACATCTGAGCACCAATCTTTTGAATTTCAGCCCCAAGTTCATCAAAAGCTTTTTTGATCGCTTCTTGATCTTCACCATCTTTGACTTTTTTTAAAGCTTCAATTTTTTCTTCGATCGTTTTTTTGACGTCAGCACTAATTTTATCGCCAGCATCTTTGAGAGATTTTTCGGCGGTAAAAATTAAACTTTCGGCCATATTGCGAGTCTCAATCAATTCTTTCTTTTTCTTATCTTCTTCAGCATGAAGCTCGGCTTCTTTTTTCATTTTTTCGATTTCATCTTTTGAAAGCCCAGCCGAAGCGGTAATCGTAATTTTTTGTTCTTTGTTGGTCGCCTTATCTTTGGCAGAGACGTTCAAAATTCCATTGGCATCAATATCAAAAGTTACTTCGACTTGAGGCACGCCTCGTGATGCAGTTGGAATTCCATCGAGAATGAATCGACCAAGAGATTTATTGTCGACTGCCATTGGTCTTTCACCTTGTAAAATATGAATTTCGACACTGGTCTGATTATCGACAGCTGTGGAAAAGACCTGACTCTTTGAGGCTGGAATCGTGGTATTTTTTTCAATCAATGGAGTTGCGACCCCACCAAGAGTTTCGATTCCAAGTGATAATGGAGTCACATCGAGCAATAAAACATCTTTGACATCACCAGTCAAAACTCCACCTTGAATTGCCGCTCCAATTGCGACAACTTCATCAGGATTAATCGTTACATTTGGTTTTTTGCCGAAGAATTCTTCGACTTTCTTCTGCACCAAAGGCATACGAGTCATTCCACCAACCATAATAATTTCTTGAATATCGCCTTTACTCATTTTGGCATCTTTTAAAGCTTCTTCGACTGGTATCATGGTTTTGTCAACCAAATCACCGACTAATTCTTCGAGTTTGGCACGAGTTAATTTGAGAACCAAATGTTTTGGACCATCGCTATCAGAGGTAATAAATGGGAGATTGATTTCACTTTCTTGAGCGGTCGAAAGTTCGATTTTAGCTTTTTCACCGGCTTCTTTAAGTCTTTGAAGTGCTAGCACATCTTTTGATAAATCAACGCCTTGGTCTTTTTTAAATTCGTTAAGAATCCAAGAAATAATCACTTGGTCAAAGTCGTCACCACCGAGATGCGTATCACCAGTTGATGATTTGACTTCGACGGTGTCTTCGCTGACATCGAGAATTGAGACATCAAAAGTTCCCCCACCAAGATCATAGACCATCACTTGCTCGCCTTTTTTCTTATCAAAACCATAAGCCAAAGCAGCGGCCGTTGGTTCATTAATAATACGGCGAACTTTCAAACCAGCGATTTCACCAGCATCTTTAGTCGCTTGTCTTTGAGCGTCATTAAAATAAGCTGGTACGGTAATGACCGCTTCGTCAATTTTTTCACCCAATTTTTCTTCGGCATCAGCTTTTAATTTTTGCAAAATCATCGCTGAAAGTTCTTGAGGTGTGTATTCTTGATTATTCATTTTAATTTTAACGCCTTCACCAGCTTTGACAATTTCATAAGGCATCAATTCGACATCTTTTTTAATTTCAGAATCACCATAACTGCGACCGATCAATCTTTTGACTGAAAAAATCGTGTTCTTTGGATTAGTCACCGATTGACGTTTGGCCAATTGACCAATCAATCTTTCACCAGATTTTGAAGTGGCCACGATCGATGGTGTCGTACGATTTCCTTCTTTGTTTTCCAAAACTTTTGGATCGCCACCTTCGACGATCGCCATACATGAATTAGTTGTTCCGAGATCAATTCCTAAAATTTTTGACATAGTATTTTTACTTATTATTTAATAAATTTCTCCATATAAATTGACTTAAATTCAAATCAACTTATCAAGAGAAGCTACAAAATGTAGCCGCCCTTTTAAACTCAAATTAACTATTTTTCAATTTTTCTTTAACTCTTTTTTCTAACATTTCCATGTTTTTTGGAAATTCTTTTGCTAAATCGACTTTGTATCGATCGGCTAAAACAAAGACACTCCAAAGACAATCACATAATTCATGACTGAACTTTTCTTTATCTTTTTCACCTCGCAAACCAGCTTCGACCATTACCAATTCCATTAACTCTCCGACGTCAACCACAAATCCTTGAGCTAATTCTTCTTTGGTCCAAGCTCGACCACATTTTTTCTTTTCAAGCACTGCGTATTCATTTTTTACTTTGACAGCCAGTTCAGCATAATCTTTGAAAGACCCCCCCCTCGATTGTTTTTTAATCATAAGTTTAAATTATTTTTTCTTAACCTCAATTTTAATCGTCTTGCTTTCTTTTTCAGCTTCCTTGGGAACTTCAATTTTTAAAATTCCATTTTCAAAACTGGCTTTGGCTTTGTCACCTTTGACATGAGCCGGCAAAGGAATCGAGCGATAAAAACTTCCAAAACTCATTTCCTTGTGATAATAATTTTTCTCATCGACTTCGGTTTTCTTTTCACTTTTACCTTTGACAATTAGAACATCATCTTCGATTGAAACATCGACATCTTTCGGGTCAATCCCAGCAAGTGAAGTTTCAACGACGACATTATTTTTTTCTTGATAAACATTGACCGCTGGAATAAAATCCATTGGCTTTTTGTTGACTGCTGGGAAGCGACCAAAATCCTCAAAGATTTTGTCCATATCATCCCATGGGTTCCATTTGATAATTGGCATGGTTTTAAGGTTAATGTTTAAATTATTTGAAACTGACAATGACTTTGGCCGGACGAACTGTCTGTCCGCTCAAAATATAGCCAGCCTCAAGTTCCTTGATAATTGTGTCTTCATCGAGATTATCACGTTTTTCTTGAGTAATCGCTTCATGTAAATTCGGATCAAATTTTTCGCCTTCAGTTTTAATTTCTTCGACTCCCATTTTACGCAAAAATTCATCGAGCTGATTTTTGATATGTTTCAAACCGACCACCCAATCACTTTCGAGCTGATCTGCAGGAATATAGCTGAGGGCATATTTGAAATTATTGTGAATCGGTAAAATTTCTAAAATCAGATTTTTATTAGCAAACTTAATAATTTCAAATTGATTTTCTTCGGTTTGTTTTTTTAAATTAGCATAATCGGCTTTGGCACGTTTCCAACCAGCCAAATATTCTTCAGCTTGTCGTTCGATTTCGTGCAATTTTTCTTCAACATCTGGTCCCTGAGCCTGTCGAAGGGTTTTATATTTTATTTTATCGGTCATATTTTTTCAATTCCTGATTAATATAATTGATTAGTGAAATATTTTTGACATAATTCATTCGCATCGGACCGAGCAAACCAAAAATACTTTCGCCATTATTAAAAAATGAATAAATAAATGAGCACGAACTACCGAGTGGATTCTGACTACCGATCAAAATATTGGTCACTTCATTTTTATTTTCAAACAAACCAACAATTTTCTGATCAAGCTCATCAATAATTTCCGACATCTGCTGGATTAAATCATATTCTTTAAATTCTGGATGACTAAACAAATTCGAAATGCCGGTGTAATAAAAATCATTGGCAGCAAAAGCAATAATAATTGTCTCGCCAGTCAGGTCAGCAATTTTTTTGGCAATTTCTTTAAGTTTTAAATTTTGTTCAATTTTTGATTCAAAAATTTTTACTAATTCGCTATCGATAAACTTTTTTTCATCAACTAATTTCAGCGAATGACCAAGATAAAAATTATACGCCTTTTCGGTTGGCACACGTCCAGCTGCTATATGAGGCTGGCAAACATAACCTTCTTTTTCAAGTTCAGTCATTTCAATGCGCACTGTCGCCGAACTCAAATTCAATTTACATTTTTTGACCAAAAAACCCGACGAAACTGGCTGAGTTGTCTTAATATATTCCTCGACAATTTTGGTGACTAATTTTTCTTGTCTCTCGTTCATAATCTAATTTTAGCATAAGCTGATTTCTTTAGCAATCCCCT
>Ga0172381_10003152_pt1 | contig 17648 bp, 18 predicted proteins | sample Leawel6488metaG_FD_119754 | JGI IMG/M metagenome (GOLD analysis project Ga0172381, IMG submission 119754) | Leachate microbial communities from a municipal landfill in Southern Ontario, Canada - Leachate well 64-88 metaG | ecosystem: Engineered > Solid waste > Landfill > Unclassified | place... | reverse complement strand
TCGCCTGCCGCGTCCTGCCCATAGCCGCCACGCGGGCGCGGATTCTTGGGGCGCTTGAATGACACCGTGGCGCCCTTGATGGCGGCAACGACAGTCACCGCTCCCGTGCCCTGCGGCGTGAACCCCTTGGGAGGCTTGCCGCGTCCGATGCCCTGCCCGCGCTCATGCCAAACGGCGATTCCGGCAGTCGGCTTGCCGCGAGTCGCCAGGGTCGTGTGCGCGGTAATAGAACTGCCATTGCTGGCGATTGAGTGCGAGATACCGATCAGGGCCAGCTTTTGCTGCGCGTTGAAGTGCGGGAATCCGCCAGTCGAAGGGAACTCAATCAGGTCGTTGATCTCGTAGTACCAGCGCAGCGGGCCATCCACGACGAAATCGATCCCCGGTTCCTTCAAGTCGCTGAGCACCGCATTCGCGAGCGCCGCGCCCTCGATTGCCGTGCTGATTCCGCTCGCGCTGCCCTCGCCAATGCCAAAAAATCGCCGCCCGTATTTCACAATGCTCGGCGCATCCTCGACCTTGACCACGGTGCGCGCGTAGTCGATTGAGCCGATGGCCATCTGCGTGTAAACGACCTGCACGACGTTTCGGATATTCGCAATGCTGGTCGCGCACTGGCTCACGCCGTACACGTCCGCAGCGGTAACGGTTGCATCCGCCGTCGTGCTAGTGCGCGCAGGCTCGTAGAGCGTCAGTCGCCAGTGGCCCCAGGTCGCGTGGTCCGTCGAGGCCGCGATATATTTGAGGCGCAGATCCCAGCCGATTTCGAGCGCAAGATTGCGGAGCGTTTCGAGTACGCTCGACTCCTGCATGATGAACGGATTGCGCCAGTAGCCAGATGGCGTCACGAAGTAGAGCGGGGGCGCACTCGGCACGTTGTCCGCGAGAATCCCGCCCATGCACGCTTCCAGCGCGATGCCGCCATCTGTGACGCTCGGCAGCACGCTCCACCAACAGCCGGTCAGGTCGGGCGCCCACGACGGCAGTTCGTTCACCACGCATCCGGGCAGCGGCCAATCGGGCTCCGACAGCGCGCTCCCGCTCCAACCCTCGCGGATGCAGATCATTCTCTCGACGCCGTGGTCGGTCGGCATGATCACGTCGCCGAAGACGTACGCGGTTTCCGGTGTCCAGTCAGCCGCGCCAACGACTACGCGCCGCAGATGTGCGCCGGTCGCCTCGCTTCCGTTGATGAATTCGTCAAAGTGCGTCGGCCACGTTCCGTCACCGGCGACCCATGCGCTGCCGTTCCACTTGAGCGTCTCTCCTGGCAGGTCGTTGAAGGTTCCGCTGGTGAGCACCTCGTAAACCGCAGTAGCAGCGGTCCCCGTGTCGTCCAACTTCTCGGGCGCAATCCACTGCCCATCAACGCCGGCCCCGCTAGCGGTCCACAGTTCGACGCCATGCGCGATCCTGCCCACCGCGTACATCCGCGCCGTCTCGCTGTATGCGTCGAACAGGTCGCCAGCCATGTCGCGGCAGGTAACCACAATCGGCGAGCCGGCCCATTCGACCGAATCAATTTTCCCACGGAAGACTTCGTGCGCCCCGCTGCTGTCGGTGATGCTGACGATGACGATGTGGCCGATTTCCAGAACCACAGTGGTCGCGTTCAACGCGCTATTGCCATCGAGCGGCGCCAGCGAAAGCTCATACTCCTCGCGCGAAACCTTGATCTCGCACGTCGCAACCGCCTGATCGATTCCCTGTTGGATGTCGACGCCGCGCACCCAATCGCGCCCCGCCATATTGGTGAGTTCGCCGACGTAGTTGAGCGCAGGCGTATACACGCGGACCGTGTACGCGAATTCTTGGTCGATGGTCGGCGTGAGGTGCGTCCGCATCAGTGCTCCTCGACCGTGAAATCAATGCGCTGCGCGGTATCCAGTGCGCCCCGATTCTGGTGACTGGCCGCTCGCGCCTCGCCTCGACAGGTGTAACTCGTCGGCCCCGTTGCGGTGACCAGCGTGCCCTGCATATACAGAAAGGGCGGCTTGAGGATTGCGGCGGTGCGCGCAGCCAGCACAGCCGGCCACGTCGTCGGGATGAAGAATGGATAGATGACCATCTCCGAATACTTGCTATTGCCGCCCGCCGCTCCCGCGAGCGTGAGCGATGAGGTATTGAACGTCAGCCACGCGGGGAGCGCGGTGCCTGCGACGCCATCTCTATAGACGGTCGTGGTCCCGTACACCTTGACCCAATGTTCCCACTCCGTCGCGCTCGTCTCCTTGCGCCAGAATGCCGCAGCCCATGTGGTCCCCGGCCACCAAGTCGGGAATGTGAACGTCGTGGTGAATCCGCTATCCACGGTCATCTGTCCCGCGCTGAACTTGCCGCCTGCCTCGCGCGCAGCGTGCGTAACGCTCCACCCCTGGTTACCCTTCCAGTCGTCGCGCAGGTCAGTCGCGAAGCTGAACCCGTACCCGTCGCCGCTGATCATCCCGCGCAGCGCATACGCCTCCAGCGGGTCAGTGGTGACCATGGTGCCCGAGGCGGTCCACTTGCGCGCACGTCGCGTGCCGAGCGTGGTCCCAGCGAGCGAACGCCCGCGCTCTGCGATTTCCAGCGCGCCGTCCTTGTACGATGCCGCCGCGACCGGGAGCGTGAATCCGTTTGCACTGAGCGCAACCATGGTGGCTACCCTCCGACCAGCATGGGAGCGCGAGCGAACGTGGACACGCCGGCCATCTGCGCGCGCTCGCGGCGCCGCTCGATCCTGTGCGCGATCTCCGCGCCGTCGAGAGTGACAACGATGGTCGTTCCAGGCGCACCGCCGATGCCCAGCCCGCCACCCATGTGCGTATCGATCTGCGCCTCGCCAGCGCCACCGGGGCCACCTTCGCTAGTGCTGCCGTAGCGCGTCGCTCCGAGGCGGTATCCAGTGGCCTCGTTGATCAGCGAGTCGCTGAACTTCGCCAGCGCGTCGATTGCCTTCTCTGCTCCGATGCCCAGCGCGGCCAGTCGGTCGGCCACGATTTCATCGAGCTTGGCCTTCTGCTCCTCGAGTTTGGCCGCGTCGATTGCGTTCTGGATATATTGATCCCCGCCCTGCGCGCTCTTGAGCAGGTCCAATTGGTTGCGGTAGTCGATGCCGGCCTGCGCCATCGAAACCAGCGTGGTCGCGAAATACTCGGCCTTCGCCTTAGCCTGGTACTCGGCATCGCCAAGTAGCACGGTGTCAACGCGAGCCTTGCGAATGCTCTCGTCAAATTCGGTCATTCCTGTGGCGCTCGCCTTGTCCACGTCGTGCTGGAACTCCTTGGCCTCCTTGGCGATTCGCTCCGCTTCCTTCTCTGCTTCGTGCTTGGCCTTGTACGCCTCATCGACAGCGCCAGTGCTGAAGATCCACTCTCCGCTGAACCAGTCGCCCACCGACTTGCCAGCGTCGTCGAACCACTTGGTTGCGCCAGAGAAGTCAACGCCTTCAAGAGCCTTGAAGATGGCCGTCAGCGCCTGCATCCCAAGATCGAACTGTGTCAGCACTCCGAGAATGCTTCCGATCACGTCAAACAGCCCAGCCAATTCCGACAGCGAATCAAAGAGATCCTGGAATGCGCCAACGACTTTCCCGAGCGCGTTGACGACCGCTTCCAGAATCTGATCGATCTCCTTCATGATCGCTTTGAATTCGTTTGATTGCGTCGCCAATCCGATTAGCGCTCCCACCAGCGCGCCGATAGGGCCAGCGGTTCCGCCCGCCTCCGCTCCCGCCGCCGCACCCTGGAGCGCGCCTCCGAGGTATTGCGAGTTCGCGACTGCCGCCTGCCCGACTTGGTTGAGCACTGCGCCGCCTAGCCCGTCGACTCCTGCGGCAGTGCCGATGCTGCCAGAGCCGAGGGCCTGCCACTTCGCTTGCTCATTCCGCATAGCCTGCTCTTGCTCTTCGGCGATCTTTCTTGCGTATTCCGCGTGCTCCTTGTCTTTGCCCTTCTGGTACTCCCACAGTTCTCGACTGGATTCCTGCAATCCCTCGGTCTGCTTTCGGGTCTGCTCGTTGATTGCGTCCACGCCTTCGGACATTGCCACGAACATTCCCTCGCGGATTTTGGCCTCATCGTCATACATCGACTTGACGACCGCCGAGAGGTCGGACTTGGACGACTCTGCCTTTTTCTTTGCAGCGTCCTTCACTCCGGGCTTCCCGAAGATGTCGAGCAGCGGTCCAAGCGCCGCCTTCGCATCCTCGGCAAGTTTCGCCATGGCATCCTTGAGCGGCGCCACTACCTCGAACTTGTTGATGCTCTCCGCGAGCGAGCCCGCTTCATTCTTGGCGTTTGGAAGGTTGCCAAGATTGATCGCGGCGCTGCCGTCTCCCGGCTTGCTGAACCACTCCTTGATCGGATCCCACCACTTGCTGCCCGACCCTCCACCGGAACCGCCAACGGATACGGCCCCCTTGTACGAAGGATCGAAAAGCGGCTGCACGGCAGCGCCCTTGTCCCCGTGCATCCTGATCGGCCCGTTGTCTTCGGTCCCCCACGATCCGCCCTTGGGGCCGTTGACCTTCGACATCGATGCGCGGAACGACTCAACCGCTAGCGCCACGGCACCAACGGTCAGCAACGCCATGCCGAGGGGGCCAATCAGCCCAGACGAGATGGCCAGGCCGACGAGTTGAAAGGCGCCTTGAAGCGAAGACAGGCTTTGCCCCAAACCCTCAACCTGCGAAGCCGACAGGTCGAACACGCCCTTGATTTTGTCGCCAAATTGCTGCATCGCCAGCGGGGCGTCTTCTCCGAACATCTTGGAGAACGACTTACTCACAAGCGACAGGGAGCGGGCGAAGTTGCCAACGTACCCGCCGGCCGATTCAAAGTTGGACTTGACGATCGACCCGATGCTTCCAAGCTGCTTATTGGCAGAGGCAATCCCCGCCTCCAATGGGGCGAGGTTCAACTGGAGAGAGATATTGATCGTGCCGGCGTTGGCGCTGTCGCTCATTGTGTCGCCTCAATCCGCGCAGCGTCTATCGCTCCGGGTGTAACGCCTTCCGCTCGTCTTCGGCAATCTTGTACTCCGCGACAATCTCCCAGATTTCATCGGGGGTGCAGCTTTCAACTTCGTGGGGGAAGCGTCCCATGGCGACCGCCAACCTGAGAATTGTTCTGCGGCTGGGGTCGCCTAACAATTTTTTGTCGCAACCTCCAGCGCGTTCGGAACGTCACCACCACACCAGGGGCACTTCGGGGCGCCCATGGTCAACTCGCCGCCGCACACCTTCGCGGCCCTGGCGGCAATTGCCGGTTTGTCCCCCTCGGCCGGCTTCGCTACGATTGCCGATTCCGTTTCAATCTGGCAGAACCGCTGATTCGGCGACTGCATGATCTTCATCGCTGCCGTGAAGACCTTATCGAGCCAGCCGGTGCCAGCCTGATCCTTGAGCCGGCCCGCGTCTGCGACCTTGACGAACAGGGGCTTCCCGTCGTCCATGCAGACGGCGGTTTCCTTGACGATCTCCAACTGGACCTTGGAGACTGCCTCCAGATCCTCCGACTTGTGCGCCTTGTAGAGCAGCGACGAAAGCCGACCGTGGACGCCCTTGGTCATCTGGCGCACGCCGATTTTCCACTCGACGCCATTGAGGTCGAGGGTGACCGGCTCGATTCGAACGTTGGCGGTATCCAGCAGCGCGCTGATCAGGTCGTCGCGATTGCTCATGCGATGCGTCCTCCATTGGAGCGCGCCGGTTACCAATGCGCGCTGGTGAATTGCGGTTAGGTCAGCGAGAACAGCGCCTGATCGGACCGGCCCACGCACGTCTGCACGACGCCCGTGAGTTCCAGCGTCCCCTCAAGCGCGGAGTCGAGCCCGTGCTTCCAGTCGGCCTTCGTGGGCATGAACCACCCGCGCAGCGTCTGGAGCGTGGACACCTTGACCTCGACAAAGATCGGCGCTCCGCTCAGCAGCGTGGAGAGCAACAGCGTCCCCTCGCCGGTATCCAGGTCGTCGCTCATCTGGTGGAAGTGCGCCAGGCTCAGCGAGCACTTCTGCGCGACGGCCAACTGTCGCGGCGCGGTGTCGCCGAGCAGCGTCACGTCGGCCAGCACGGGCGCCGGGAGTTGGATGTCGACGCTCTTGGCCTGCGACACCGCGAGGAGCGGGACGTATTTGCTGGTCACGGTAACGGCCAAATTACCCTGGTCGTCTGTAAACGTGATTGTCCCTTCGGCGAAGTTGACCGAATAGTCGCCAGACGAGATTTCGAAGGCGTCGACAAACACCGCGACAGTGGTAGCCGGGTCAATCGCCCGCTTGGCCGCTTCCGTGATTCGCGCCACGGTGTAATTCGTTGTCCAAGCGGCAGGCTCGGTCGTCATCACAGTGGGCGTCCCGCCCGCGTAGATGGTGCAGAGTCGTCCAGCGAGTGGAGCGGTCATGACGTGCGCCTCCTAGCGCCGAGCGGTGGCGGCGACTAGATGGCAACCGGGGCGGCGCCGTCGCAGCAGACGAGCGTCACGGAGAACTTGGCCGCGTCGCTGCCGGGGGCGTGGCTAACCTTCCACTCCGTCGCGATCATGGTGCATTTGGTGCCCGTGCTGCCATCGCGCAGGTACTGCACGCCCATTGCGCCAGTGCTCCGATTGGTGATCAGGATGGCCATGCCCGCCTCGGCCGGGTCGTAGGGCCCCGTGAGCACCATCTGCGGCTTGTAGAAGCCCGAGCTGGTCTGCCGAGACGCGGTATCGCCTTGCCGAGTGATCTCCATGGGCACGGGGAGATCCCAGCCGGTGGCGTCGGGCGTCGCATCCGCAACGGTGGTGTAGGAACCGGCGAGCGTCGCGCTAACCTTGACAATGCCAATGCGTGCAGCGGCGGGAACGGTCATTGTGGAGTCTCCAGCGGCAAGCGCCGCGCGTGTCCGAGGACTCCACTTTCAACGGCCGAGTTGAGTTCGGCCAAGCGGAGTCGTATTGCACGACTCCAAGCCCACGCCCTCTGTCGCGGAACTGTCTAGGTGCGCGTCCTAGGTGCGCTGCGCCTTGCACATGGACACGTCAAGTCGCCAGACGTGGCGCCCCACAGGGTCGGTGCGCGCGTAAAACGGGCCGTTGGGCACCTGGATATCGGTCCACCCGGTTGGAATGGTCGGACAGTGCAACGCAACCTCGCAGGCGCGGGCCAGCGCAAGTCCACCATCGAAGTCGCTGCGGTCTGCGCGCACCTCGACCATCAGTTGCTCGTACACGAAAACGGCATTCCTGCGCTGGTTCACCTGCACAACGAAAACGCACTTGGCCGGCACGCCGTCTTCCGGGTCGCGGAGCGGGCCCTTGAAGAGATTGACATTCAGCGCGAGCGCAACGGGCGACGCAATCGCGTCCAGCAGGGTCACCACTGCGTCGTCTGCGTATGCGGCAGTCATTGGCTACCCCACCTTCGCGCCTTCCGCGACGCGCGAAACCATGCCGTGGCGCGCGTATTCCATTGCGTGCTGCAAGAAAAGGCGCTCGCCGGTCGCGTGGCGGATTTCTCCGGTAACATTCCCCCGGATCTTCTTCCACCGCCTCTTGCCCTCGGGGCGGTATTTCATGCTCGCGGTGCGCGAATACTTCCGATAGTGGACGTACTTGGCATAGGGAGCGCCGAACACCACGCGGAACATCCCAACATTTCGCCCCGCCTGGACCTGCTCGACCTTGGCCGATGTGCGCAGTTCGCCGGTATCCATTGGCGCACGTCGCTGCGCGTCCAGCATGATGACGTTCGCCTCGATGGCGAGCGCAATCAAAGCGCGCTGCTCAACCATCCCGAGTTGCGCCGCAATCGCCTGCGCGACCCCGCCTTCTCCGCTCTGTGTGATCTTGAGGTCGCCAGCCATGGCCGCGCCTCAGTCCCATCGCCGGTACGGCGCCAGCATCGGCAGCACGACATCGGGCAGAATGCCGGCCATGCCGCGATCAATCGCGCTGTTGCGGTCTGGCAGCACGTCGGCCGAGTATCCGCCAAGGCGCTGTTTCCAGAGCATCGCCACGGACACGATTGCCGCCTCCTCGATTTCCCACGGCAGATCGCGCACTACCGCAGCGGCAGCGTCCGCCGCATCGCTGATCGTGTACGTGACCTCCGTTGCCGTTGCCGCCGCGCTTTCAACGAGCAGCGAGAATCCAACGAGGTCCGCGCACGCGCTGACTCCGTTCGGCACATCGGCCACGCCAAGCGCGTACGTCTTGGGCGCCGCGCTCGCGGCAAACGTATCGCTCAGAATGCTCTCGCCGTCCCAAGTCGCGCTGACCGCGATGTTCGTCGCGCTGGTAACCACGGACACGACTAGCGCGCCGCTGTCTACCGGATGCGCTGGTGCGGTCAGCGTGAATCGGCCAGTGGCCGCACTCGCCACCGCGCCCTCTACAACAGCCGCGCTCGCGTCACCCGGAAGCACGTAGCCGCCAGTGTAGGTCACCAGCGCGCAGCGTTCGGCTGTGTCGGGACGGGTGTCCAGCGACACGGACCCCGACATTGAATCCTCGTAGTCGCCCGCGCCCCACCCCTCATCGCAGCGGAGCATCCCGCGCTCGGAGTCCTCGATTGCAACGGTGGCCGCAACGCCGTCAATTGTCGCGGTCGGCGCAGGCGTGGCGGAAACCGGGAATGCGTCCAGGCACAGCACGTATCCAGATGGCGGCGCGTGGCGCTCGGTGCGCGCTTCCTTGCGGAATGGACGCTCGCAGTACCGCTCGATGCCGCCGCTCACCACGTTGATCAGCCGCTCGACTTCCGCTTGATGGTCGGCGTCAACGATCTGCGTGCCAATGGCGTTGATTCTGGATTTGCACGCAGAGTATGTGGTCAATGCGCTGGAGCACAAGATAGTCACGGCGCAGCCTCCACATATCTAAAATCAGACCTTCGTTTTCTAATCGCCGGGTTCCTCAGGCAATACAAGACCGCCTGTTTCGTCAGAGAGTATTTTTCTGCGGCAGTGCTCAGAATCGTATGGATCTGTCCGTCGTTGTCACAAAAGGCCCTGGTCCTACCCATTGACAACCGGCGATCCATAGATAGATGGCGTCCGGTGTTTGCAATTCTCAATGCCTCTATGACGTGCGGAGGTCTGCGTTTTCCGACCTTGGATAGCCTAATTTTCTCTCTTGATTCTGGCCCCAGCCTGCGACCTATCATACTTCTTCCAATAGCTGCCCTATGCTCAGCGGATAGCGGCTTGCCCTTTCGGGCCTCGGACAACTTCCGCTTCGCATCATCGCTCGTCACCAGCCCTACGCTTCCCTCCCCTCCGTCAGTTGCGTTTGTTAGGCGCCATCCGCAACCCCTGCCAAACGCAATCCATGCCTGTTCCGCGTCAGGAAGTTGATCTTGTGTGTCGTATTCGTTCAAAACAACGATGGATGGTCGCAATCCAATTGATAGAATCTTGCGAATCCATCTAGCCTTGTAGTTTCCTTCTAACAGCGCAGTCTTTCCAGTGTGCGCTCTTGGTCGAATCAATCCACTAGACGACCTTCCTATGTATCGAATATCTCCGCTTCTCGGGTCTGCAAGAGCATACACAAGAAACCTTGATATTGCTCCGGTCACCGGGTTCCTACTTTCGACGGCGGCGCGAGTGCTGGGGCTCCGCTGCGATTGGCGCGACCGACTCCTGCGCTCGCTCGACAAGCGCCATCGGTTCCGCCTGCTCGGCCATCTTGTCTTCCGGCGTCCTCACGTCCATCTGCGCGGGCACAGCCTCGACGCTCGCGGGGCGCTGCACCGGCGACAGCACCTTGACCGCGCCCACGGCAGCCAGCTTCAGCGCCTGCGAACTCGGAAGCCGCGCCTTGTCGCCCGGCTCCATGTTCCCGCCCGCCCAACGGCGCAGGACAATCACAGGCAGCGTCGGCATGTTGCTGGGCATTGGCTGACCCTCTGTGAAGGTGGCGCGCAGCGAGCCGGCGTTGTGCAACCGGCCCGCGTGCGTGTGTGCTTTGGTTACTGCGCCGCCCAGACGCCGCCCTCGGAGGTCATCACCCAAGTGGTGGCGTCGATGGCGGACAGGCAGACGAAATCGCCCTTCACGTTGGTGCCGGCAGTGTTCTTGATTCCGGCGTTGGCGGCGGTGGCGATTCCGACGCCATCGTTCGCCGCGTGCGTCTTGCCGACAATCACGTCAGACGCGGCGCCGAACGGGTTGATGAGCAGCTCGCCCGCCGCGTCGCCAGCCTCAACGAAACAGAATCGCAGCCCGGCGGCGGCGGTCGGCAGCGTAAACGTGGTGGTCCCGCTGGTGCCGGTATTCGCGACGAGTGCGCCAGACTGAATGGCGGTCAGCGCGGTGGTCCCGGAAGAGGCGCTCAGAACAAGAGAGGGGCCAGTGATTGCGCCGTCCACGTTGAGTGCGCCGTCGATGTCGCCAGCACCGTCCACGTCAAGGGTGCCGTCGATCTGAGTGTTGCCCGAGGCGGCGGTCACGTCGAACTTGGAATCGCCGCACTTGAGGTTGCCGGTGACGGTCCCCGCGCCATCGATGACCGCAGCGCCATCCACGTCGAGCGTCCCGTCGATCTGCGTGTTGCCATTCGTGGCGACCACGTTGAACTTGTTGGAGCCGATAGCCACGTCGCCGGTCAGCGTGCTGGTACCGGCGACGACGGTATTGCCAGTCGCCGCCGCAACCGTGAAGTTGCTCGCCCCCGAGGTGCCGATACGCAGGTCACCAGCGGTCGCGAACTCGGCGGCATCAGTGGCCACAGTCAGCCCGGTGGCGAAGTTCACGTAGTCGAGCGGGGGAGTCAGCGAGCCCGTGATGGAGAGGTCATGGACAATCGCGTCACCCTCGATGTCGATGCTCGCCTTGCTCACGCCGCCGGCCGTCTTGAAGTCGGCAATCTTCGCATTGGTCGTGGTCGAAATGGCCCGGAAGATCCAAGCGCCGCGCCCGAGGTGCTTGGGCAGGACACCAGACGAGGAAAGCGGCTCGGCAACGGCGGCGGCAGCGACAAGCACGCCAAGGACCACCAGGGCAATCTTCAGACCGCGCTTCATGTGCATTCTCCTGCGGCGGGAGGCCGCTGTCAGTCCATGGCGGGCCGGGGAATCGGACCCCGAAAACGCGACCATCGCGCCCGCACACCTTCACCCGGAGTGTCCGGGTCTAGTACCGGATCAATCCGCGATGGACGCGCTGACCGGAGTGGCGACGAAGCCGCCGAGGACCACGCAGGGCATCAGCACGGCGGTATCGGTGCCGCCGCGCGAGAGGTCCGGGGTGATCTCGAACTTGATGAACCGGCCATACGGCGCGAGGTTCACGTCGTACTCCGCGACACCGTTGAACGTGGTGGCGCTGGTCGCGGTCTTCACGACGGCCTTGGCCGCGATGACGACGGCGCCCGCCTCCGCGCCAGTGGCATCGGCGTGGATGATGTTGACGGTGAGCGAAAGCGTCTCGGCGTTGTCGAGGGTGGTGGTGAACGGGACGAGCAGCTTGCAGGACTGCGCGAGGCCGGCGCCAGAGACGAGGCGGTCAACCTCCTCCGAAGTGGCCTTGGTGTCGTCGCCGGTGCTGGCGGCGGTCGCAGCGATGTAGTCGCAGAACTTCGCGATCTGCCGGGCGCCGCTGTCGTTGACAGACTCATGGGACATTGCGTTCTCCTTCTGTGCTGCGAATGGTTTGGTTAGAGGTTGGAATCCGAGTGAGCCGGGCCAGTGCGTGCGCCCGGCTCAAGGCCATCTGCTACTAGGCGCCCCAGGTCACGCCAGTGATGACCTGGCAGGACGCGGCGTGCTTGAGCAGGATGTCGTGACGCGCAACGGCGCGCACGATGGTCTGCCGGCGGCTGATCCCGCTGTAGACGCTGGCGCCGCTCTCGTAGGTGCCGCCACGGAACGCCTCGATCTCCAGCGAGAGGCAGTCACCGATCAGCACGTCGGGCATGTAGACGAGCCCGATCTCCGTCTCCGTGCCGCCGGTGTCGGCGCCGCTCAGCATGACGCGCGGGATCTGCGTGGAGAAGAAGATCGGGTGGCCGTTCAGCTCGCCCTTCTCCAGTTCCTCTCGGAAACGGTAGTCGCCGGTCGCGGTCTTCAGGCCCTTCAGGTACTTCTTGATGCGGGGGTGCGCGAACCACACGCGGTCGCCGCCAGCGCCCTGCACGTTGGCGTCGTCCATCCGGTACTCGGCGCCGTCGAGGTCGCTGACCACGGTGTCGAGGTCCGGGGTGGCGGTCATCGCGGTCCCGGTGCCCTGGCGGAAGCATCCCATGGGGGTCTGGGCGCTGCCGACGCCGCGCAGGAACGCCAGATCCTCGCGGAGCGCCATGACGCGCACGAGGTCGTCACGGACGAACTGCTCCGCGCTCATCGGCGCGTCGGCCAGGAGCTGGTCGGACACGGGAACGAGGCCGGTCAGCGTCTTGGCGCTGAGCTTCTTCGCGCCGGTGGTCGGCTCGCTCGGGGTGGTCGCCAGGTTCTCGCCGTCGTAGCTGGCGGTCGCGCCGCCGGTCTGCTCCGGCATTTCCATGGTCCCGTTCGGCATCGGCACGATGCGGGCGCCGGCCTTGCGGAAGACGGCCTCGGCGCGAAGCAGGCCGATGATCTCCGAAACGTACTGCACGGGGACCAGGGTGCCGCCACCGGAAGCGACGGACTCGGCCAGAGCGCGGGACTCCTCGACGAAACCGAGCGCCTTGGCCGCGCGCTCAGTGCTCATGCCCGGATTGCGGAAGGCGTGTGCGACGGAGAGGATGCAGCGCGCGGCGCCCAGGCCCTTGCCCTGGTGGCGGTCGCTGTCCTTGGCCCACTGCTTGAGCATCGCGGGGACGCCAACCTCGCGCTTGGCCTCGGGCTCGGGGTTCAGCGGCGCGGGGTCGCCAGCAGGCACGCGGTCGGCCTTGAGCGCGCGAATGCCCTGCGCGATGCCGTCCGACACGGCCTTGGCGATGGTGGCGCTCATGTCGACAGCGGGAGCAACAACAGCGCCCTCGCCCTTGCCGGCGTCCTGATCACGAAGCATCTTCATGGCGAAACGCATTGCGTGCTCCCTTCGTTGGCCGCTGACGGTTGTCAGGGCGTCAGTGGCCGAGCAATTCGGCCAGGTCATTGCCGTTCGCCTTCATGGCGGCGGCGATTTCGTTGGTGAGGCGCACCGCATCTACGGTCGGCGCGGGGGCCAGGACCTGGGCGGGCGGCGCGACAACGGGGGCGGGAGTCACCGGAACGGGGGCAGTCTTCTCGACCTCGCGCTCCGGGTCTTCCTTCGGGGCCATCTTCGCGAGCGCGTCAGAGTGCGCCTTGACGGTCAATTCAAGCGCGCCCATCCGGTCAACCTGAGCGTCTGCATGCTGCTCGGTGGCAGGCACGGGCGCCGGGGCGAGTTCAGCCGCAGCATCAAGCGCGCGCTGCGCTTCACAGTCCGCGTTTCCGGGCAGGGTAACAATGCTCAGTTCGAGCAGTTCCTGCTCCTTGTAATCGATCCCGCCATCGTCGTTGACATCCCAACGCTCGGGGGCGAAGCCAACGCTGCACGTATTCAGAAACTTCTCTCGCACCAGAGCGCCGACCTGCGCCCCAAAGGCGTTGAGTTCGGGCTTGGTGAATTCGACCTCGCACTTGAGCGCGTTGCCCTCGACTCGGACATTGTGCGCTCGCCCGATTGGCAGGCTTCGCCGGTCGTGCATCCACAGAACGCAAGCATTGCGGACGAAGTTCTCGGTCTTCCACCCGGCCGGCGCGATGGTGCTCTCGTATCGGTCCCTGTTGCCGGTGCTCATGACGAAGGTCACGAGCCCATCTTTGGCTTCGCGAATCTCGACCGGCATCTCCGTGCGAACCGGCTTGCCCGCGACGGGGGCAGCGCGGAATTCGGCGGGGGTAACGAAGTCGTCGGCGCGGTTCTTCATGGCAAGGTTCACTTTCCGCGACCGAGTTGGGTTCCTCAAAATCACTTCTGCTCCAGCCTCTTCGCGGCCTCTAATCTCGCCAGCGGGTCAGCATCCGAAACACAGCGCAACCGCGCGTCGAAGTCCTCAAGCAGCGCGGCAAGCGCAGCGGCCGGCGCTGATTTCCCAGCCGGGAGATTCGTCGGGCCCGCATTGATCGGCGCGGTGCCGAGGATTTCGCTATCCCGCGCGCACGGCAGCAGCCCAACAACCTTGCGAACGTCACCAACGGTGAAGGCACGGGGGGCCGTGGCAATTGCACGCAAAGTCAAATCTCGGTCGTCTGGAACTGGCGACTTGACGCCGAGATAAACGCGCTCGCCAAACTGCGGCACCAGCTTTTGCTGCAATTCGTCGCGCAGCAGAAGCAAGCGCGGAAGCAGCACGCTCTTGGAGAACAGGTAATAGGCCGCGTCGATGGTCGCGCGATTACTGCTCTCCAGAATGCCGAACACCTCGGGAGGCACACCGAAAGTCTGACAAACCACGTCACGCTGCCAGCGGCGCAGCGCCACCAAATCCATGTCCTTGAACGTGGTGTCCAGCCGCGTGACCTTGATGTCCTTGCCGCTGAAGTGCGCCGAGTGCGAACGCTTGGGCCCGCTGTATGCGTCCTTCCACTTGGCGCGCATCCGGTCGAGCGTCGCTTCGTCGGCGCCCATCGCGCTGATCAGGAAGTCGGGGACGGTGCCGTTGTAGAAGAAAGCCTTGACCGCCTTGGCCGCGTATTCGTCGGTATCCAGTTCGTCAGCAAGACTGCTGGCAATTCCTGCCCCCCGACCGTATGGGTTCAAAGGGTCAGGCGTGCGGAACCACAGCACGTCGCGATTCGGCATCCGCCGCGAGAATGCGTTGTGCTGCATCTCGAAAAACGGCGATCCGTCAAACGGTGTCCACCTAATCCAGTGCGGCGGGATCGGGCAGATGCGCGCGGGGTAGCCAGCGAGGTTGCGGTCAATGAATTGGAACCCGTCGCCGATCAACTCGATGGGCTGACAAGCCGCATTCCAGACCACATGCGCCGGGATGCCTGGCAGTTCCGGCCGCGTCGCCGTCGGCGGGATCGTCGGCATCGGGTCGCGCAGCAAGTCGAGCAACGGGTGCTCGCTGATTTGCTGCCGGTGAGGATGCCCCTCGGGCTGGTCGTACAGTTCCCAGACCGCCGCCGTGGACACCTCCTCGGCAATGCGGCCAACCACGCTCCGCAGCCAAGGCATCTGCGTGAACGCCGCCAGAATCTCGACGGTCCCGCGCCGGGGCAGTTCGCCGCGCATCACAAGCTGCGCTAGCGCCGTCTGCAATTGCGAGTCAGCCGCGCGCGATTTCTCGCCGCCGCCAAACAGCGCGCTCCACGCAGCCCGAATCCCCATGGCCGCCATGTTCCGCGACCGAGTTGGGTTGCTCCTAGCGCAGACCTACAGCAGCCAGCATCCCGCGTTGTCGTCCAGCATCAGCGCGGTAATCGCGTACACCTCGGCGTCGAGCCGGTCCGGGGAGTCGCTACTTCGCGGGGTCCATCTGCACATCTGGTCCTCAAGTTTCGCAAGGTGCCCGAAGTCGTCGGGGTGCTCGCCGTGTTCGTCGCGCGAGACATGATGCACGCGGCCCTGTTCGTATAGAGCGGCCACCGGCTCGGCTCGCGCGAACTTTCCACGCCGCGCATCCACTCCCGACAACGGGAGGCCAGAGTCAACCGAGCGCATCACGTCTTCAACCGCTTTCCCGCCGTGGTTCGTCTCGTAGATGATTCGGTCGGCCTTGAAATCCTTGTACGCTTTCGCGGCGACGCGCGCCCATTTGTCGGGGCTGGCGCGAATTGAAAGGTCCGCGAGCACGTATCCATGCCCGTCCTCGCCCACCCCGCACACGCTGATTCCGCACAGGTCCGAGCGGCGCGCAATTCGCCCGGTGGCCAGCGCAAGTTGCGTCATGCTCGCCGGGTCCACCGCTACGACCACGCGCACAAGCGGCGGAGCCTTGTCCACTCGCAGCGATTGGATCTGCGCGGCAGTCCATAGCGCGCCCTCGACATTGGCGATCAGCTCTCCGCCGAGTTCCTGGCGCCCGAGGTGCGTTCCGCCGTAGCGCGCGGTCAATTTGTTGAGGAATGCCGGCGGCAGATTCTTCGCGTTCTCGCTCGTCGCGCCAATCGTCAGCGCGAGGTTGTCAGAATCCGCAAGCAATGCGTCAAGCAATCTCGAATCCTTCGGCGTCGTGGTAGCCAGCACCTGCGGATGGTCGCCGCCGCGCATGGTGAACATGAGTTGATCCCACGCGTCCGAGCCTTTCCAAAGTCCAATTTCATCCGCCCAAGCCGCATCGTGCTCTGGTCCATTCAATCGCCCCGGCTCGTCTGCGGTGTAGAGCGTTGCCATTGACCCGTTGGGCCAAATCAGCATCTGATCTGAAAAGTACCAGTGTGGAAAAAACCAAGGCGGCGACACCTTCAGAATTCCGCTCTTGCCCTTGACCATCGTGCGCCGCGCGTCGCCTGCGGTTGCCCCAACGATTGCCATTCTGCAACCGGGGTGCTCTCGGGCGTACTGGCAAACCCAATTGGCGCCGGTGAGCGTCTTCCCACTTGCGCGCCCGGCCATGTAAAGCCAGAAAAGCCAGGCCCCCATGGGGACCATCTGGCCGCGCCACACGCCCCACGCTGGTTTTGTAGCCAACCACGCAGGCGCCTCGCGCTCCTCCAGCGGCCTCGCCCTCGCCTCCCAGCAATAGCGCAATCGCATCCGCTGCGCCGGCGTCAGTGCGTCATGCACGCCACGCACTCCGCACGCCTTCGCGGCAATCTCAAGCGGGCTGGGCACTGGACTCCGTGGGGTCCATCTGTGGTGCGGGCGTGATTGAGGCGGCGGGCGCGTCTGGGCCGGCCAGCTTCGCAAGCACGGCCAGCAACTCCTTATCGTCGCCGGCCGGTTCCGCCTCTTTCTTCTTCGGGTCGGCAGTGCGCGGTTTGCCGTCCGTGATTGCGAGCAGCGTCTTCGCGCAGTCGGCTCGCACTGAATCGCCCCCGCTGCCCATCAATTCCGCGAGCACCTCGATTGCCTGCTGCCTGTGCGGCATGGCGAGTGTCTTGGCGTCCGCGTCGCTCGGCACAACGGTGACCACGCTCCCCGCGCTCGGCGCCGCCGGCCGCTTGCCGCGCTTCGCCCCGCCCATGTGCGCCACTGCGCGCATCACTGCTTCAATCGCGTGCCGGGTTTCCGGCCTCACCCCCTTGGTTGCACCGCTCAGCCATTTCGAGATTGTGCTCTGGTCCACGTCCGCGATCCGCGCCAGGTCGCATTGCGACATCCCCGCCTCGTACAGCCACCCCGCCACGTCCTCCGCATCCGCCTGCGCGCTGGGCTCTACGCCCGCCGCCTCCAGAACTTCCGGCGTCGGGTTGAACCACTCTCCGTGCAACGACGCGCACTTGAACTGCTTTTGCATCCGCGCTTCCGTCTCCGTGTTGCCCTCAATCACGCGCAGCAGCGTGAGCGGGTACGGCGAGGCCGTCTGGAATTCCACGAGTCGCCGCGCGATGTCCTCGCTGAACCCGATCTTGACCGGCCCGCCATCGCCAGCGCGGATGAAGTAAACGCCCGAGTTCAGCGCGCCGGCTCCACTGGAGGTCCGCGCTTTCGTTTTCCTCGCCATCAATCCTCCGCGCCATCCGTGTCAGTGAGGCTTTCGGTTACACTGAGAAATCGCCAGTTTTCACTATTGCAAAGCCGTAACTACCTCAAATCATGGCTGTTTTTTCGGCCGTGTGCAAAAGGG
>Ga0172381_10003151_pt1 | contig 17649 bp, 20 predicted proteins | sample Leawel6488metaG_FD_119754 | JGI IMG/M metagenome (GOLD analysis project Ga0172381, IMG submission 119754) | Leachate microbial communities from a municipal landfill in Southern Ontario, Canada - Leachate well 64-88 metaG | ecosystem: Engineered > Solid waste > Landfill > Unclassified | place... | reverse complement strand
GTTGTCCGAAGTTTAATCCTAAAAAGTGGGATAATAAGACTTTTGTCTGGAAAAATAAACCGTTTATTAAAGAGTCTATGCCTACATTGTTTCACATGCCTTTTTTTCCAATTATTGGAAAAAAGATAACTAGAATGTGGAATCTTGCAAATGAAGCAAAAAAGATGTCTTCAAAAAAAGATGATGTTTTAATATTATTTCGTGACCCAAGTGCATTTAAGTCTGAAATATACCTTTCTGTAACTGGAAATGTTGTCAATGCAGAAAATAAAAATATTTCTGGAACATTTAAAAGCAAAGTTTTTGATGGTGCTTATAAAGATATTCCAAAGTTCATAAAGCAAATGAATGAGTATCTTTTAAAAGAAGGTAAAACTGCCAAAAATTCTGATTATTATATTCATTATGCATATTGCCCAAAATGTGCAAAAAAATACGGAAACAATTATATGATTCTTTTTGCAAAAGTTAAATAGGAAGAATAACCTTAGAAAAATATATCAAAAGGAGGTGTAAAAAATGAAGAAAAAATATTTACTTAAGAGAGGTCATGAAGATGCTTGTTGTGAGAGCCATCATTGGCATCATGGATGCGGTTCAAATGGAGCTGTTTATGGTCTAGGATTTATTGGTGCAGCAATTTACTATGTTTCAACTGCAGCAGGTTTTTGGATGGGCGTGCTTGGAGTACTTAAAGCAATTGTCTGGCCAGCATTCTTAGTATATGCAATGTTAAAGTCGCTAGGACTCTAAAAGGCAGATAATAATACAGAAGTCTAAAATAAGACTAGATTGAAGTTTATTTATTTTTTTGTTTAAAACCTTTAAAACTTCATATGAAATAATTTAAAAAGCAAGGTTGCTATAGATAGTAGCTAAATTTAACCCAGAATTTATTAAAATGAATAAAGTCAAAGAAAACAAAAGGCTCAGGAGAATGTGCAAAGAGTGTGAAAAAATGTTTGTTCCCCTTGGAAAGTATTCCAGATATTGTGATAACTGCCTTGATAAAAGAAAAAAGAAAAGTCTAAAAAAGAGAAAAGTTCCTAAAAAATAAAAATATTATTCTACTATTATTAAACAGATTTAAGAATCGTCGTCGCAATCTTCAAACTTTACAGAATAAAGATTATCATAATCTTTCTTTCTTTGCTTACTGCAAGCATCACAGTATTTTCTAGGGTATCTAGTCTTCTTGATTATTTCAAAATCCTTTCCGCAATCCTTGCATTTTACTATTGTTGGTTTTTCCATGATTAGACTAGTTAAATTATGAATTTAAAGCTTGCTACTCGATTTAAAACTGGATTAATAAAGGTTATAGAACCACTTGAGGGTTATGTCAAAAATAAACCAAATAATTTAATATCTAAACTCTTTTAAACCATGAATTTATAGTATAAATAAGCTTAATCATGCGCCGCTAGTTTACCGGTAGAATTCATCCTTGCCAAGGATGGGAACCGGGTTCAATTCCCGGGTGGCGCATTTTTTAATGTTATTCTAGAATAAATTTGATTCTTAAAAGTTAACAAATAAAAAAATGTGACAACCGGGCAGGGTGGCGCATTTATCTATTGATTTGTAATTTAATTTCTAGGCTTCTTGATTTTATGAGAATATATATTTACTTATAAGTGGTAACAAAAAAGAAATATTTATATACTAAAAGACCCTTATAAAAACAATATGATAAGACAAAAATCAACAGCAAAAATAGCAACCGGAGATGATGGGGTGGATGTTTTTTATTGGCATAATTATACCCCTGGGATGAATAAACCAACAATAGTTATGCATCCTGGCGGAGGATTTAATCACTCTTCTTATTTGCCACTTGAAAAAGCATTAAATGAAAAAGGCTATCCAACACTTGTTGTTGAACCCCGAGGAGTTGGTTATTCACAGGCACCAAGCAAACCTGAATTTTATACTCTTGAAGCTTATTCAAAAGATTTGCAAAAAATTGTTGAACAGGAAGGACTTGAAAAACCTTCTTTTTTTGCACATAGTTTTGGATTTATGCCAACAGTGGATTATGTTGCAAGAACGCAAAATGCAAAAGAGATTACAGGCGCATGTGTTTCGCATAATTTTGCAAAAACAACATTTAAAGGAGGAGCTTGGGCATTTGGAAATTTACTTCCAATTACAGATTGCCTGTCAAGCCTTTTTTGCTATGGAGTTCATAAGTTAAATGGACAAGTTCGACCTAATTACCCTGATCAATCAAATCTAGAAGGAAAAGGCACAAGAAGTTATTTATTTGCAATAAATGATATTCCATTAAAACAGGCACTAAATCATTTCCTCACAAACCGAGGAATTACAAGTTGGGATGTTAGTGAGCAACTCGGAAGAATAACAACTCCAATTCATTTAATTCATGGTTCTAAGGATTTTATGGTAATGCCATTTGCAGCTGAAATGATAAAAGAATTAGCAGCAGGGCAAGTAACCTCAGATAAGCTTGATTTAGACCATACAATTCCATATAAATCACCTAAAATGGTTGCAGATATTATAGAAAGATATGTTTAAATTTTAATTAGAAATAGGAATAATTTATACTCTGGAAATAAGTGATTTTAAACAAAAATTAAACTCGAAATTATTTTGAGGTTGTTATACTAAATTTCTTCTTCGAAATCCTCATCATCAAAATCATCGTCTTCAAATTCCTCTTCATTATCTTCAAACTCTTCTTTTGCCATGATTTCCCCCTTTAATTTAATACAGGTCTAAACTTTTTAAATGTTTTTAATAAAAAAGAGCGAAGAGATATCATAATGCTTAAATAGTAAGTCTTCTCTTTAAAAATCCTAAAACAATACAAGTCTAAAATCGAGGACAATTTCAAAAGACTTGGTGATTTCAAGAGGTGACTTAAATTGACTGATGACATATTTGTAAATGAATCTTTTTCAGATGAAGAATTCCTATTTGACAATATAAAAAATAAGGATTTTGGCTCAGAAGAAATATTAAAATTAAAAATAGAGGCAAATGAAATTTCAAAGGACAGTGAGATAACTGAACTTATTTCTTATAGTTCAATAAAAAAGAATTTAACTTATGAACTGCCTCACCAGCCAGAAGGTGCCCTTAGAATACTCAGGGATTTTAATGGAAATGCCTTACTTGCAGACGAAGTTGGACTTGGAAAAACAATTACAACAGGACTTGCACTTCGAGAATGCATTGACAGGGGATTTGTAAAAAAAGCATTGATACTTACTCCTCCTTCACTCGTTGACCAATGGGTAGCTGAACTCAAAGAAAAGTTTGAACTAGACTTTACAATAATTGAAAATGAAAAAGACTGGGATAATAATTTTGTTATTGCTTCACTTGACAGAGTTAAAACCTATGACAGGGCACTTAGAAAATTTAAGCATGAAAAAGCACACTCAAGTTCCTGGGATATACTCATTGTTGATGAAGCGCATAAGTTAAAAGACAAAAGAACAATGAGATGGAAATTTGTAGACAGGATTCAGAAAAAAAGATTTTTAATACTGACTGCTACTCCTTTTCAAAATGATTTAATGGAGCTGTATAACCTGCTTCATTTACTAAAAAGAGGGCACCTTGGAACAACAAATGAGTTTAGAAAGAATTTTATGGATAGGGGAAACAAGAGAATTCCACTAAATCCAAGAGACTTAAAGAGAAAACTTGATGAAGTCATGGTTAGAAGAAAAAGAAGTGAAACAAAGGTTGATTATAAAAAAAGAATTCCAAAAATAATAAGTGTTGACCTCTCAAAAGAAGAGTTTGAAATTTATGAAACAATCTGCGAAATGCTTAAAACAAAATATTTTGCTGCAGGAGGAAATGAAATAAATGGAAAACTTGCAATTTATGCCCTTCTTCCAAAAGTTACAAGTTCATCCAGGTCTGCAATTGAATCATTGACTAAAATTATCAATGATGATAAATATCATGGAGATACAAAGGAAATGGCAAGAAGGATAGTTGAAGGTTACAAAAGCATAAAAATAGACTCAAAAATTGAAAAGTTAGTTGAAATAGTAAAGGAAATTATGAAAGACGATCCCAAACAAAAAACTTTAATCTATACCAAATATCCTTCAACTCAAAGATATATAGCTGAAAAACTTTCACCCTATGGAATAAAAATTGTTCAATTCACAGGGGGCTTAACCAGAGAAGAAAAAACTGAACTAATAAAACAATTTAAAGGAGATGCCCAGATAATGATTTCTACTGAAACAGGAGCAGAAGGACTTAATTTTCAGTTCTGCAATAATCTAATTAATTATGACCTTCCCTGGAATCCTATGTCAGTTGAACAAAGAATTGGAAGACTTGACAGAATAGGCCAGACAAGGGACATTAACATTTACAGCCTTGCCACAAAAGGAACAATGGAAGAACATGTAGTTGACCTGATTATAAATAAAATGTGCTGCATAGGCCTTGTTATTGGAGAGCTTCCAATAATATTATTTAATCTAGGGCTTGATGGAGACGGAAGCTTTGGAATGAATAAGATAGAAGAAATGCTGATGAATAAGTTTATAGACTCAAAAAACAATCTTGAAATATTCTCAAAAGAAGTTGGAGAGATTGCAGAGATAATAAATGAAGGAATAAAATCATATAATGAGGCAAAAGTGATTAGTTCAGAGGTACTTGATACAAATGCAGAATGAAACTAATTTAAAAGAGTTTACTGAATTATTTTTTAATAATTTAAAATGCAAAGTTAGTTCTGAGGGCAATGCTCTTATTATTGAAAATGTTCCTCTAGATATTGAGACATTATATGGTAAAAAATCTCCATACAGACTTGTTTTTGAAAAAGAGCATTTAAATTCTGATAGTGAACTGGTTGCAAAAGGAAGCTCACTTCTTAAAATAATGGCAGGTTATCTTGATAACAAGGCTCAAATGAGCCTGCTCAAAATTAACTTTAATCCTGACCTAAAAAAAGAAATATCAGAGAGATTTAATTTAAACGGTCATGAACTTACGGGAATCTCAACTAAAGTAAGAAATGATCTAATATTTAGATTTACATTTCTTACAAATTTCCAGTATCTTAATGAAAGAGAGCAGATTATAAATTCAATCTATGTAAAGGATGGTTCTATTATTGATTTTAATCCTGAAAACTATGATACTAGTGATGGGAAAAAAGAAGAAATAAAAATTCCAGACATTAAGGAAAAATATAATATTGCCAAGGAAAAATTAAAAGAATTAATAAGCAAAAAAACCGAAGATATAAGCAAATATCTTAATCAGTCCCTTGAGATTGAAACAAGAAGAATAAAGTCACATTATCTTCATCAGATTGATGAAATCAACAAAGAGCTTGATAAGAATACAGAAAATATCAAATCTCTTGAAAAAAAACTTCTAAAGGCAAACGAGAATGACAAGAAAAGCATTTTAGACAAAATTGAAAGAATAAAGGTTACTATAGAGAATCTTAAGAATGATGGAGAGCGTGAAAAACTTTCAAAAGAAGAAACATTTTTTATCAATGATGAAAAACACAAACATAGTCTTAACATATCAAACAATGTAATGAATACAACAATAATCTATTATCCTGTTTATAGCTTAAAATTTGGACTAGTCAAAAAAAACATAAATTCAAGGCATGTAGAAATAATCTATGACCCAATGAATAATGTTATAGAAAAATTATTCTGCGATTCCTGTAAAAATGAAATAGGGGAAATATTTGTCTGCAGTTCAGGTCATATTAATTGTGAAAAATGCATGAGGCTTTGCAATGATTGCAGAAGTCTAAAATGCGTAAGCTGTTCTAAAATAACATGCCATGCGTGTGGAAGAGATATTTGTGATAAATGCAAAGTAAAATGTTCAAAATGCCTTAACTATTGCTGTTTTTCAGATGTTTCAAAAGATGCTTTTACATATAAGCCAATTTGCACTAAATGCTCTAAATATTGTCCTGTCTGTGGAAAGTTTAGTGATAAAATGATGTTTTCAAAATGCAGCACTTGCGGAAATGAAATATGTCCAAAGTGTTCAAAAAGAGATATGAATACAAGAAAAAATCAATGTGCTAATTGTTACAGACCTGGATTTTAGAAAGGATAATCTGTAACAACTACAAAATAGTAAAGTTTTTAAATGAACTTTATTTTAATTTTTTACAATGCCAATATATGAATATCAATGCACAAATGAAGCATGCAGAAGAATGTATGACCAGCTTGAACCTAGCACTGCTCCTAAAATACAACCTTGTATTGATTGCGGCAGTCGTGCAGAAAGACTTATGAGTGCTCCATCTATTGGAAACCCAAACAGTGAAGGTTCTAGTAAAGGGTATAGTTCAGCTAAATCAGAGGGTTCTGAATGCTCTTGTGGTATGAGTGGTCATCTAGAGGGTTTAGTTGTTGGAATGGCAATACCAGTTCCACACCAGATTACTGAGAAAATATTAAAAATGGAAAAGCAAAAAAGAGCTGCTCCAAATAATTAAGATATAAAAATTTCTATAATTAAAATTAATAAATTTTATTCCATTCCCTGCATATAATCAGGATTCATTCTAGGACTATTTTTTGAAGAAGTTCTTGATGCAAGAACATCATCTATTCTTAAAATCATAACAGCAACTTCTGTTGCAGAACTAATAGCTTGTCTTTTTATTCTTGCAGGTTCGATTATTCCTTTTTCAACTACATTTTCAACTTTATCATTAAAAATATTAATTCCTGCATAATTTTCCCCTTTGTCATGCCTAGACTTAAGTTCTGTTAATACATCAATTGGATCAAGCCCTGCATTTTCTGCCAAAGTTGAAGGGATAAATTCAAATGCATTTGCAAATTCAATTACTGCAAGCTGTTCTCTTCCTGAAAGAGTATTTGCAAACTCTTTTATTTTTTTTGAAAGTTCCATTTCAATTGCTCCTGCTCCTGCAACTACTTTTTTGTCACGAATAACGGTTGCAACATCTCCCATGCCATCTTTAAATGCCCTTTCTATTTCATCAAGAACATGTTCACTTCCGCCTTGTATTAAAATAGTAAGTGCTTTTGGATTTTCACATCCTCTGACATAAGTCATTGATTCTTCACCTTGTTTTATTTCTTCAACAATATTTGCTTTTCCCAGTTCAGAGCCTGAAAGTTCATTAAGATTTGAAATAATTTTTGCTCCTGTTGCAGAAGCAAGATTTTCCATGTCTGTTCTTCCAACCCTTCTGCAGGCATATATTGATTCTCTTGCAAGATAATACTGAACAACATCATCTATTCCTTTTTGACAGAAAATAACATTTGCACCAGACAGCTTTATTTTTTCAACAATTTTTTTAAGTAAAATCTCTTCTCTTTCAATAAACTCCTGAAGTTGATTTGGAGAATTAACTGAAATTTTTGTTTCTGCTTCTGGATGCTTAATTTCAAGAGCATCAGAAATAAGAAGTATTTTTGCATTTTCAACTCTTAGAGGCATATCCATTGAAACTCTTTCTTTATCGATTATAATTCCTTTTATAAGTTTAGTATCTTCCAGGCCTCCGCTTTTATTTTTGATTATCTTGACATTGTTTAAATTAACTTTGCCATTTTCTGTTATCTGCTGAATTGCTTCAACAATTATTTCTGAGAACTTTCCTTTTTCTGATTCTGCTCCTTTTCCTGTCATGGCAGTCATAACAACACTTCTTAATAGGTCTACTCTTTCTGGAGTTACATCAATACTTTGTTCTTTTAAAAATTCCTTTGCTTTTTCAGAAGCCAGATTATAGCCTTTTGTTATTACAGTTGGATGGATTTTCATATCCAATAATTTTTCTGCGTTTTCAAGAAGTTTACCTGCAAGCATTACTGCAGTTGTTGTTCCGTCGCCTACTTCAGACTCCTGAGTCTTTGCAATTTCAACCATCATTTTTGCTGCTGGATGTTCTATTTCCATTTTTTCAAGGATTGTTACTCCATCATTTGTTACAGTAATATCACCTAGTGCATCAACAAGCATTTTATCCATTCCTTTTGGACCAAGAGTAGTTTTAACTGATTCTGCAACTAGCTTTGCTGCCAGGATATTATTTCTCTGAGCATCTTTTCCAATTGTTCTTTCAACATTTTCTGGAAGTATATATATAGGTTGTTTATCTGACATTGTTACTCCTTTTTGTATTGATTTAATAATAACGCAGAGTATTTTTAAGCATTGTTATGATTGAACTTGTATTATCTTTTGAAGAGTCCTTTTGATTATGCTGTAAAATATACATTCGAATAACTATATAACTGAGCATAATTAACTATAAATATTTCTTTTTTGTTAATACTCTATGAATATAGGTATACAAGTAGGCGATGTAATGACTAGAAGCTTTGTTTCTATAAAACCTGAAATGCCTGTTCTTTCTGCTGTCAAACTAATGGTTAAAAAAAGAGTTGGAAGTTTAATTCTTGAAGAAAATGGATTTTTAAAAGGAATCTTGACTGAAAAAGACATAATGTGGGCGTTGTCCAAGAAAAAAGACCTCTCTGGAATCAAGGCAGGAGAAATATGTTCTAGAAAAATTACAACAATAAAACCTTCTGCAGATATTTATGATGCAATAATGCTGATGAGAAAGAAAAAATTTAGAAGACTGCCAGTTACAGTTGATAAAAAAGTCATAGGTTATCTAACTCTAAAGGATATACTCAGAATGCAACCAGAGTTATTTGAAATTGCAAGAGAGGGATATCATATAAGGTGGCCAGTTAACAAAAAAAATGAAAAAGAACCTGCTGCAGTTAAAGAAGGAGTTTGTGAAGAGTGTGAAAATTTTGATATACTATATGACCAAGATGGCAAGATGATTTGTGAAGATTGCAGAGACTCTTAAAAATTAACAGGCTGGATAAATTTTGAAATTAGTTTAATATTTATATAAGAGAAAAAGTCTTCTAACTCCGGGAAGCTAAGTCCTTATTTCATAACATAATATTTAAATAATCTCTTTGTCTTAATTTATTATAAAAATGAGGTAGTTAAAGAGAATATTAAATTTTTATAGAGTTTAACATGAGTGAAAAAGACCAAGTATTCAAGGGAAAAATCAAGCAAACAGGAATTTTTAGTTTTAAAGATTTTTATAGCTTTACTTATGACTGGCTAAAAGACGATGGTTATGATGTTGCTGAGAAAGCTTATAGTGAAACAGTTTCTGGAGACTCAAAAAAAGTTGAAATAAAATGGGAAGCTACAAGAGAGATATCTGATTATTTTAAGTTCCAAATTAAAATGGACTGGTTAATCTTGGGGATGAAAACCATTGAAGTTCAAAAAGAAAATAAGAAGATTAAAATGGAAACAGCTGCAGTTGAAATAAAATTTACAGCAGTTTTAATAAAAGACTATGAAGACAGGTGGGAAAACCATCCTTTTTGGAAATTTATGAGAGGAATCTATGAAAAATATATTATAAAAGTCAGAGTTGATGATTACCAGATTAAACTATTATCTGAACTTGAAGAATTGATTAACCAATGCAAAGCATTTTTGGCAATAGAAGCCCAACATTAGCAAGAAAACACATAACAATAATGTTTATATATTAATTATTTTATAATACTATTCAACAAAAGGAGAGACAAAATGAAAAGAACTATTTTAATGATTTTTATTAGCATTTTCCTATCAATTTCATTTGTTTCTGCAATAAATCTGGATGTTAGTGTTAAGCCTATTTCAGATAGTTATATTATTGATTTAAACCAGCCTGCTGACTTTAATCTTGTTATAAAAAATAATGGACCTAGTGACAGTTTTGAAATATATTCATTAGTGGGAGTTGATATGCTTCCAGACACCAGATACACTATCAATGCTGGAGAAACAAGAACAATTAAAATAAGTGCTATTCCTCAGGATGCACTTAAGTCAAGAAAGGGATTTTTCACTTTTGAATATTTAATAAAGAGTTCAAAAGGAGAAACTCAAAAACAAAAGCTTAGCATGAATATTGTTAGTTTAGATGAAGCTATTTCTATTGTAGGAGAGAATTTAAACCCTAATTCAGAAAATGTAAAACTTACTTTAAAAAATACAATCATGAATGATTTTGATGAAATAAAATTAACAATGAAATCTGCTTTTTTTGATTATTATGATACAACTGTTTCACTCAAAGCACTTGAATCAAAAGAATTATCAATTGGCATTGATAAAGAAAGACTAAAAAGACTTACTGCAGGTCAATATATAATTGAAACTCAACTTACAACTAAAGGCAAAACTGCAGATAAACAAGTTATTGTCAAGTTTTTAGAACAGGAAAATATTGAAACTATTGAAAATGATGAAGGAATACTTATCAAAAGACTTGAAATATCAAAAAATAATATAGGAAATGTTAAGAAAAGAGTTAGTGTAACTGTTGAGAAAAATCTAATCTCATATTTATTTACAACAACAAATATTGTTCCTACAAAAAGTGAGATAAAGGGATTTAGCAAGCATTATACTTGGGAACAAGAACTTTCTCCTGGAGATGAATTAAAGGTTATTGTTAAAACAAACTGGCTTTATCCAATTCTTATTATCATCTTGATTATAGTACTTGTAATTTTAATTAAAAGATATGTTGAAAAAGATTTATCATTTAGAAAAACAGTATCTTATGTAAATACAAGAGGCGGAGAATTTGCATTAAAAGTGCATTTAAGAGTAAAAGCAAAAAGATATGTTGAAAGAGTAAAGATTGTTGATAAAATACCTGGACTTGTAAGTTTATATGACAAATTTGGAGCTGTTACTCCTGATAAAATTGATATGATTAATAAAAGACTTGAATGGAATGTTGAGGCTTTAAATAAAGGAGAAGAAAGAATATTCAGCTATATTATTTATTCAAAGATTGGTATTGTTGGAAGGTTTGAATTGCCTTCTGCTAGAGCAATATATGAAAAAGATGGAGAAGTCAAAGATATAAGTTCTAACAGATCTTTTTTTGTAAATGAACCTAAAAGAAGCAGGATATAGACAGAAATAGTATCCGGGTTTTAATAATTCTATTCAAGACAAGTTATGAAAAGCAGATTATTGAGAAGAATTATAGATTAAGACCTGGATTTATTATACATACAGAAAACCTTTAAATATGCTTATTATCTCTTTATTTTATCCCCGAGTAGTATAACGGTTATTACAGGCGGCTGTAGACCGCTTGAAGGGAGTTCGACTCTCTCCTCGGGGATATTTTTAATCGCTTCGCGAGATAAAATTACTATTTTTGCCTAAGTGAATTAGATCAAAAATAGCTTATAGTAATACGAAGTTTTACCATGCAAAAGAATTTTTAGTGATTAATTAAAATCAGAAAATACTTTGGGGATATTTTCATAAATATCACACTTCTAAAAACTTTGGAAACACTGGATAAATTCAAAGCTATTTTGTAAAGCAAGAATTCTTATATACTCTTTAGATGTGTTTTATCTAATGTTTATTGGAGAGAAAAATGCATAAAAAGGATTATCTTAGGGTTATTGCAATATTTATTTTCTTAATATTAATTTTAGATGTGATAGTTATACTTAACATAAATGGGTTCAAACCTACAATAACTTCAAAGAGTGTTGAAACAACAAATTCTGATAATAATATTCAAGTCGAAACATTGAATAAACAACCCAGTAATAATCAAACTTCTAATAATACTAGGGTAAGGGTTGTTGGGGAGAATACTCCTGGACTTTATCCTTAAAAATAAGAATATCAAATTTTGTTTTAGCTATTTTATACTTTTTAGAGTTTATATTATCACTTCGTAGTTACAACATTATAGAAAGATTTAAAAATAGGATTTTTATGAATTATACATATCTGATGTATAATAAAAATGGCACAAAAAAACAAAATTAATAAAAATGCTAACGGAAAGTTTGTCATAACAAAAAGAATAGCAAGGCATGGGAGCCAAGCTATAATTATAATTCCTAGAATTCTTGAAGAGCAATTAAGGCCAGGAACACTTGCTGAGATTAAAATAAACATCTTAAAAAAGGAGCAATAAAATGACAATAGATAGATTTTCAATTGCAAAACTTAGATTAAGCCAAGACCAAGATCCTATGATAGTTTATCCTACAAACCATAATGGAGAACTGGAAGTTGACCCAACTAAACTTGGGATTATCTATTTAGAAACTATTCAAACAGATGGTTTAAACCAAGTTGAAGGTTTAGTTCAAGCTAATATATATGGAGCTCTTAAACCATTGAATAAGAATAAAGTATCAGCACTAACTGGGAAAAAGCAATATGTTGATGCTGTGAATGCACTTGTAGACCAAATAGCAGATAATGAACTTGAAACAGAAAGCAAGGATTTTCCAGTTTATGTTGGAGGATATCCCTTAGTTATATTTCAGAGAGATGAAAATGGAGTTGTTAATTATAATAGCCCAACTCTAGTCTCAATTGGAGAACAATATTCAACTGGTTCTACTACTCCTCTAAATGTACATTATCTTGGAGGTCTTGAAGTTATGACTTATCAGGATTGTCTTGAGCTTGGAGAAAGTGTTTCTAAAAATATTACTTCAAGAGACAAACTCCTAGGAGAATTACTTTCTTTAAGAGCTGGTAAAAACGGAAAACGTAAACCTAACGGAACTAAATAAAATGGGACTAGAACAATTACCAATAGTTTCAAAAAAAGCATTAGTTGCTCATGGATTAAGACACAGAAACTCTCCTGTATATGAGTTATGGTTAAGGGATGCATATAATAATCTTAAAAAAGAAAACCCTATTTTATATGCAATGATCGAAGCATATGCTAACCAGTCGAGTGACCCTCAATCAGTCAGAGGTATTTCTTATACATTACTTACATTAATAGGTGACCAGTTAAAAGAAAGTAAATAAGGGTGATGATTTAAATATAAAATGGATTTACAAAATATTGTAACAGATGCTGCAGCAGGATTTAGTCTAGGACTTATTTTAGGACTTAACAAATCAAGTTATACTCTTGAAAGAACACTTGAATTTATTGATGCTGTGCCTGAAGAAAAAAGAAAAGAGTTTGGAATAGACTCAACAACTCCAGAGGTTTCAAAATATCTTAGAAAAAGAGTTTCCATTGATAAAGCAATTATTCCTTATCTTGCTGGAGCATTATATTCTGCGATTGATTCAGTTGTGACAAGCCAAAGTTTTGGAGAAAATGTTCTAGTCAGTGTTCCTTTTGCATATCTTGGAAATTTTGTTGGGAGAGGAATAAGAAAATTTAAAGGAAGAGATGACAGAAGAAAAATACAAACACTAAAACAAGTTTTAAATGACCCTGCTAATGCTGAAAAATATGCGCTTTCAATCGACCAAAGAAAAAGAATAGATGATTATATACTTGAAATAGAAACCGATATACTTGAAGAGAGAGGAGAAAAAGGATGCGAGGGAAATTTTTCAAAAATATGCAGAGTCATGTCTGAAAATCCTGGACCCTACACAGAAATTCTTTTACAAAGAACATTCAAAAAAACTGAAGAGGTTGTCAAAAGAGCAGTTTTACAAACAAAGATTAAAGGATTTTATGAGGGTCCTTATTTTTCTGAACTTGAAGAATGCCCTGAATTTGTAAATGAAGCACTTTTGAATAGAGAAAAACCTAATTCTGCTGAAGCTATATTTACAGGAAAACCTAGAGAACCTAAAATAGAAGTTTTTTCAAAAGAAGAAGGCATAATTTATGCTCAAAGATTTGAATGGCCAGATATAAAAATAATCAGAAGAGATGGAGTACCTGGTTTTGGAGTGCAGGGAAGATCTTGCCCTGGAAAAGAAGAAATCTTTCTCGGAGATTATAGAACTCTTGCACAAAGAATTACAGAAAACGAAGAACAAGGATGCTCTGCAATGCTGATTAAATCTCAAGAAAGAATTCCAGAAAGACTTAAACGAGAACTTGTGACTTCTCATTTTATGGCTGAATTTGAAGACTACCTCCGAAGTCAAACTCCCAAAAGCAAATAAAAATTCTCTTTTTAGACTAGAACTTATTAATAAACCTTTCCGAGGATATTTTCTCTATTTTTCTGATGACAAAGGTTTAAAAACCGTGAATAATATTTTATTTTAATATCAGGAAAAATTCTAAAAAATTTTCTTGATATAAATTAAACAAAAACAAACAAACAAAATGAAAGAATCATTTGAAGAAGAAAAAGAAGAAGACCTCGAAGAATCTGAAGACGAAGATGAAGAAGACTTGGAAGAAGAATTAGAAGAAGTGTCTGAAGATGAAGACGATGAAGAGGAAGAAGAAGAGGAAGCCGACACTGAAGGCATATAAATTTGTTTTTATTTTTTTATTTTTTTATTAATATTTTTTAAAATTATTATTTTAATTAGAACGAGTCATATTTACGATTGCAAGATTATTTTTTTTATCCAATTCCTTTATTAAATTGTCCTTATCTATCACAAACCTGATTTCTTTTGGGTTTAAACTATTTAATTTAAGATTCTCAACTCTTAGCATAAGTCCTGCTCCAAAACTTATTTCTTCTATTTGTTTTTCTTCTATTATTTTTCCATCTTCAAGTACAAAAAGGTTAATATTTTCTGCACTGATTGTTCCTATGTTTTTGATGCTAACATTAAAATCAATATATCTTCCTTTTTTAACAACTTTCATATCTTCAAAGTATAAGTCTGGAAGATTTGGCTCTGAATAAAGCCTGTTTAATTCTTTGATTATTGAAGAATCTAAAGTCTGGTCACAGGAGTTTAGTAAAGGATTCATCAAACTTTTTTTATCAGAGGAATGGTCAAAACCAAAAACATGGATAAGTTCATGAACTTCAACATTTGGAAAATCACACTTTATTGCTCCATGAGGAGACTGATAAAGCGAGATAGTTCCGTTTGTAATAATATTATATTTTCCTGCCTGGATTATTTCTTTTGCTCCTCCTTCTCCGGCTATGAAAAAATCTTTTGGAGCATCTGTTTCTATTGTTGGTTTTTCAATTTCAGAGCAGGTTACTTCAATATTTGCATTACTAGAGGTTTCATAAAAACTAATAACTGGAACTTCACCTGACAAATAATTAAAAGCTTCAATCATTCTTTGTCTTTTTTCTTCTGGACAATTCATATCAATAGAGTAAGATAAGCTATTATGATTAAACTTCATATTTGGATGAAACTGGCTTACTTTCAAAAAAGAACTATTCTCTGAAAGGCCTATTGTTGAGGCATTATTCATAATAACATCAAGATTTTGTGGTTCTCTTGGAACATTTATGTAAATTGTATAAATAAGATACAATAAAAAGAGAATTCCAATAAACAAAATAATTATTAATAGGGTTTTAAACAAAAAGCCTGCAAGGGAATTAGAAGATTCTTCCATAAGTTAGCCTTAGCTGAATAATGTTTAAATACCTTGCTAAAAAAGGTTTTACTCGTATTAGAATAATTTATAAATACTAAATTCCAATAATTATTGGTGAAAAGAGATGAATAGAAAATTATTAGTTGGTTTACTTGTTTTGTTAATTGCAATTATGCCTGTTATTTATGCAGAAACTATTTCAGATTCAATACAACAACAGATAACTACTAACAGTGGTACAAATGCACAGGTAACTCAGGATTATTCTGGAAAAAGTTTAGAATACTTACTTGAAACAAATCCTGAATTTCGACTTGCATTTAGAGTTGTAGTTATTCTTTTAATAGTTGTTATATTACTTTCTATTGCAGATATTATACTCAGAGGATTTGCAATGTGGAAAGCTTGCAAGAATGAGTCAAGAGTCTGGTTCTGGTTCTTACTTATTGTTAACAGCTTATGTATACTTCCTTTAATCTACTTGTTTGTTTCAAGAAAGTCAAAGAAAACAAAAAAGAAATAAAATGGCAGCAAAAAATAGAAATAAGGCTGTAAAGCAAAGCAGAAAAAATACAAAGTCCTGGATGTATTATAGTCCCAGAGTTTTAACAATTATTTTTATACTTTTTATCAGCATGTTTGCGCTTGATGTTTTTGGAAATAACTATACTTTCTGGCAAACTGTTCAGGGATTGTTTATGCATCTAATTCCCAGTATGATAATGATAGTATTTTTAATAATTGCATGGAAAAGGGAATGGGTTGGAGCTGTTGGATTTTTCCTTTTTGCTCTCATCTATATAGGCATGATTGTAAGAAGGCCTTTGGAAGGATATATGTTGTCTTATTCTTTAATAATTGCAGGACCATCTATAATAGTTGGGATATTGTGGTGGCTTAATTGGGCAGAAAAGAAGTAATTTTTTAGTAAACTAAAGCTTTAAAAATATTAATTATCATCTATTTTAAGAATAAGTTCATTAAGAAAGTTAATGAAAAGAAAGCCCGGATAGTGTAGTGGTTAGCACTTATCCCTGTCACGGATACAACCCGAGTTCGACTCTCGGTCCGGGCGTTTTTATATTAATTTATACTCTTGTATAAATTAGAGAATGATTGATATTTTTGACAAAGTAAATTTGATCAAAAATAATTATTTAGAAAATGAAAATCCTCGGTCCGGGCGTTTTATTCTATTAAGACCTTGATTCGAACTCTTTTTGTTCGACGCTCTACTTGAATTCCCATGTTTATAATTTAATTAAAAAGAACTATTCTCTAGCCTGATAAGATATTTTCTTTACACCTTGAAGTCTTTCATACTCTAGACGGTCTATCTTGGTTAATAATTGTTTTTCGCAGTGTATATCAAATCCCCCACATTCATAGCATTTTCTAAGTTCACTGCTTTCATTTAAATCTGTTCCAGAACTTCTGGCAGTTATATAAAAAACACATAGGTCTAATTTTTTCATTTTGTTTTTCTCCTATGGCTTATTCCAAACATATTAAAAATCTTTGCTTTAAAATTTTCATATTATTTATAAACCTTAAAATTTTAATTAAAATATGATAAAAGAAAGTGAAGACATTGATTATGATTTTATAAGCAAATATATTAAAGATGATCCGTCTCTAAACAATCCTGATTTAAAAAAAGATGATGAACCTTCTTTGTTTGGTAATATTCAAATAAGAAAGTCAGGAGCTACTGAAGTATTTGGCAGTATTGGTCAGGGAGAAAGTCATTCTTATGGAAATTCTGGAAGCGGGGGAAGTTTCGGGAACTCTGGAAATAATAATTTTAAGAAAAAATATTATAATAATCACAATGAAGATGATGCAGATAATGAAATTGACATATCTATTGAAGATGAATCAGGAGAAGAAAACAAATCTGTTTCAAAACCTGTAATGGAAGCAAAAAAAGAATTTTTAGACCATCTTAATGATGAATCATTGTCAGTTGATACTTGTAGTAGAGTAAATTATGATTGGAAAAAAAATTAAAGAATATCCTTATTTAATTAATCCAAAAAATATTTTAAATTCATTATCTTTAAATAGATAGTATTGATTTAATATATTAATATGGTAATTATGAAAACCAAATCAAAGCAACCAGTTATAGAACTTAAAGACATTTGGAAAGTATATCAAATAGGAGATATAAAAGTTGAAGCACTCAGAGGAGTTAGTGTTTCAATTAAACAAGGAGAATTTGTTGCTATTACTGGACCTTCTGGAAGCGGAAAATCAACTATGATGAATATGGTTGGAGCACT
>Ga0172381_10003150_pt1 | contig 17650 bp, 18 predicted proteins | sample Leawel6488metaG_FD_119754 | JGI IMG/M metagenome (GOLD analysis project Ga0172381, IMG submission 119754) | Leachate microbial communities from a municipal landfill in Southern Ontario, Canada - Leachate well 64-88 metaG | ecosystem: Engineered > Solid waste > Landfill > Unclassified | place... | reverse complement strand
TGCGACTAAAACCGCTAACTTTTTTAATAACAAACATTTTTTCTAATAAGTCTAAATACTTTCCAACTGTTTTGACATCTGTTTTTACCGTACGAGCAATTTCATTGACAGAAACTTCACTTCCAACTTGAAAGGCAAGACATTTTGCAATTCGAAAAAGAGTGTCAGGCGATCTTATAGTTTCTAGTGCAAGAACATCCTTAAATAAGTAGGAGGAAACTAATTCACTTAAAATTTTTCTTTTCATCTTTACATCTGGTTCATTTAATATCTCAGGGTATGAACCATAAACAAGAAAGTTTTCTAAATCATTTTCAAGTTCAAACCTGCTTTCCATCATTTCTCCCTGAGAGAAAGGTAAAAGTGTCATAGTAAAATGACGGCCTGTCAATGGCTCACCCACTTGTTTTGATAAATCAAGAGAAGAAGATCCAGTCAAAATTATTTTCTTATCAGGAAAAGCATCAATCATCATTTTTGCCCCAAGCCCTATTGACGGTATAAATTGTGCCTCATCAATAGCTATCAAATCGTAAGGCCGAGCAAAATCTAGAATCTTGTTTTTTTCTTCTGATTTAAATATGTTTCTCAATTGAATATCATCTCCCGTAGAAGAGAATACCTTCACATGTTGTGTTTTAATATACTCACTGAGTAAGGTTGTCTTACCAACTCTTCTCGGACCATAAATTATTAACACCCTTTTAGGAGTCAATTCATTTTCTATTCTTTGTTTGCGTTTAAATTTCATAAATATATGGTATCATAATACCACTAATTAAGTCAAATTTGTGGTATTAATAATCCTTAATTTAAGTAAATTAAGATACAATATCAAATAGTCAAGACTATATTACAAAGTCGTGTAAAATAGTCAGGTATTTAATAAATTTTCGCCTTTCCGTTCCATTTTAGCCCCCTAATCGTATCAAAATGATACAAATAAGAAACCTTTTAGCAGTTCAGTCGCTTGATTCTAAAAGACACTCATGCTATATTCTCTATGTAGAAGTCCTGCAGAAACGGGGCTTTTTTTAATTAAAAATCGGTTGTTTACAACAATGATTGATTAGCAAAGTCGGCTAGCAATCTAAAACATCTGAGGATATAAAACAATTTAATAGAGTTAACAAAACTAAATATGTTAGATATAAAAACATTCAAATCTGCTCTAGAGCAGTTGGAATCAGAAAGAAAAATTCCAAAAGAAAAAATACTGGATGCCATAGAACAAGCAATGGCAGCAGCATATAAGAAGGATTACGGAAAGAGAGGACAAATCATTAGAGCAAAATTTGATCTAGATACAGGTGAAGTTAATTTTTTCCAAATTAAAATAGTAGTTGATGAAACTATAGCAAAAACAGAAGAAGGAGACTCTTCTCTACTCCCTCATGGAGGTGGAGAAGAAGAATATTCATTTAGGGAGGGAGATGAGAGAGTGCGTTTTAATTCAGAACATCATATTTTACTAGAAGATGCAAGAAGAATTAAAAAAGATGCAGAATTAAATGATGAAATGGTTTTTCCTCTAGAGGCAAAAGATGACTATGGCCGTATAGCAGCTCAAACTGCCAAACAAGTAATCATTCAAAGGATTAGGGAAGCGGAAAGAACAGCCATCCTTGATGAATATGGGGAAAAAGAAGGAGAAGTGGTATCAGGAATTGTGCAGAAGATTGAAAGAGGAAACATCTTTGTAGATTTCAACCGTGCAGTTGGTATCCTGTCTTCTGAGGAACAGATTCCAAGAGAATACTTTGAGAGAGGACAAAGGATTAAAGCATATTTGTTTTCTGTAGAAGATACTCCAAGAGGAGTAAGCCTTCGTCTTTCTCGCACTCATCCTAAATTCTTAGAAGAACTTTTTAGAATTGAAGCTCCAGAAATTGAAAACGAAATAGTAAAGATAAAGTCAGTAGCAAGAGAAGCGGGATCAAGATCAAAAATTGCAGTTTTTTCAAATGATGAACATATTGACCCTGTAGGTTCATGTGTGGGACAAAAAGGCACAAGAGTAAATACTATATCTCAAGAACTTGGGGGAGAAAAAATTGATATTATTCCTTGGTCTTCAGATCCAAAGATATTTATTTCAAATTCCCTCTCTCCAGCCAAAGTTCTTTCAATAGAAATAAACGAGGAAGAAAAAAGAGCTTTGGTAGAAGTACCTGAAAACGAACTTTCTCTAGCAATCGGAAAAGGAGGACAAAATGTCAGACTAGCAGCCAAACTCACTGGTTGGAGAATTGACATAAAAGGAAACGAAGAAGAGATAGTAGCATCTTCAGAAAAAGAGGAAACAGAAAATGTTGCAGAGGAAAATTAAAAATAATAAAATCATTATTAACAATTATTAAATAACAATAAGCAAAATATGAATTCATTTCTTTTATTCGCAATTATTAGTTCCTTGGTTACTATCTCATATGGTCTCTTACTTGCTAGGTCTGTTTTAAAGAAAAATGCAGGTAATGAAAAAATGAAAGCAATTGCTTCTGCTATTTCTGAAGGAGCAAAAGCATATTTAAATAGACAATATAAAACTATTGGCATAATCTCTGTAATCTTGTTTTTTGTTCTTTGGTTTACCCTTGGTATTAATTCTGCTCTTGGATTTATCCTAGGAGCATTCCTTTCTGGACTTGCAGGGTATATTGGAATGAATGTATCCGTCCGAGCAAATAGTAGAACTGCAGAAGCAGCAAGGGTAGGAATTAAGGAAGCACTATCAGTAGCTTTCAAAGGGGGAACAGTTACAGGACTTTTAGTAGTAGGGCTTGCCCTTCTTGGAGTAGCTGGTTTTTTTGCTCTCACTTATGATATTAAAGCATTGATTGGTTTTGGTTTTGGGGGTTCCCTTATTTCTATATTTGCACGAATCGGAGGAGGTATATTTACAAAAGCTGCTGATGTAGGGGCTGACTTAGTAGGAAAAGTGGAAGCAGGAATACCAGAAGATGATCCTAGAAATCCTGCAGTTATTGCTGATAATGTAGGTGATAATGTGGGTGATTGTGCAGGGATGGCAGCAGATTTATTTGAAACCTATGCTGTTACTGCTATCGCTGTAATGTTACTTGGCTCTCTTATTTTTGTAGGAAATGAAAATGCACTTATATATCCCCTAGTAATGGGTGGTGTAGCTTCACTTGCATCTATTATTGGAAGTTTCTTTGTTCGTCTTGGTAAGAAACAAAAGATAATGAATGCTCTTTACAAAGGACTCATCGTTTCTGGAGTAATTTCTGCAGGACTTTTTTACCCAGTAACAAAAATAATGATGGGAGAAAATGGAATTTTTCAAGTTTCAAATCTCTTCTTTGCATCTATTGTAGGTCTTGTTGTTACTGCCCTACTTGTTGTTATCACTGAATACTTTACCTCTTCAAAATACTCTCCTGTAAAATCTATTGCTAATGCTTCAGTATCAGGGCATGGGACAAACATTATTCAAGGACTTGCAGTTTCAATGAAATCCACAGCTCTTCCTCTCATTGTTATTGTTGCAGGAATATTATTCTCATATTATTTCGCAGGGTTATATGGTATTGCAGTAGCAGTAATGAGCATGCTTGGAATGGCAGGTATTATTGTTGCTATTGATTCATATGGACCAATCACAGACAATGCAGGAGGTATCGCAGAAATGTCAGGAATGGATAAAGAGGTGAGAGTGGTAACAGATGCTCTTGATGCTGTTGGAAATACTACAAAAGCTGTTACAAAAGGATATGCTATAGGTTCTGCTGGTCTTGCATCACTTGTGCTCTTTGCCTCCTATACCCAGGAATTCCTAAACGAAGGAATCCATCTAGACTTCTCTCTAGAAAACCCACTACTCATCGCTGGACTATTTATCGGTGGACTCTTACCATATTACTTCGGTGCATTATGTATGGAGGCAGTAGGTAAAACTGCTGGAAAAGTGGTAGAAGAAGTGAGAAGACAATTTAGAGACATAAAAGGAATAATGGAAGGCACAGGTAAACCAGAATACGGAAAATGTGTTGACTTAATAACAAGTAGAGCAATCAAACAAATGATAATTCCTGCATTAATTCCTGTGGTAATTCCAGTTATCGTTGGAATATTTTTAGGACCAATTGCTCTTGGTGGACTTCTAATGGGCTCAATCATTACAGGATTATTTATTGCTATCTCTATGACATCAGGGGGAGGAGCATGGGACAATGCAAAGAAATATATTGAAGAAGGAAATCTTGGAGGAAAAGGAAGCGATGCACACAAAGCAGCAGTAACTGGAGATACTGTTGGAGATCCATATAAAGACACAGCAGGACCTGCAATTAATCCTATGATAAAGATTCTCAATATCATGGCCCTTCTCCTAGTTGCATTTTTACTGTAAATAGATTTACTCTTTCTTTAATTTAAGATACAATAATGCTATATAAGTAACCGCATTAATTTGCATTAAGTTTTATTAAAACAATATGAAAACAAAAAATTATTTTGGCTATCTTTTAATTTTTACCCTATCATTTCTTTTTGGAATAAATCCTTTGTTTGCACAAAACAATGCTTCTAATTCTGTAAAGATGAACAATCAAGAAGCAACACAAACAAAAGCAGGAGTAAAAGCAAACACAACAAAAGAATCTATTACTGAAGAATTAAAAGCAAAAAGAGAAGCATTGCGTATAGAGGCCGAAGCAAGAAAGGCAGAAATACAAGCAAAAGTAGTGGAAAATACAGAAAATAAAATACAGACTAGAAACGAAGTAAGAAATAGAATTTTTTCTAGTTTTGCTACTATGATTGAGAACCTATCTCAAATCAATGAGAGAATAAAATCTAGAATACAAAAAATGAAAGATGATGGTATAAGTTCTTCTTATGCTGAAGAAATGATAACAAATGCTGAAAATCAACTTCTCATATCAATAAATTCCACAGAGGAAGTAAATACAAAAATTGATGAAAGTGCTACAATAGAAGAAATAAGAAAAAGTATTGAATCTACAAAAAGTTCTTTAAAAGAGGCACATGGGTATTTACTAAAAGCAGTAAATGAATTAAAATTACAACTTGCAAAGGAAAGAGAAGAAAAAACCAACAGTATAATTGATGTAAATGTAACCGGAGAAGTTTCTGAATAAAACATCTCTGAGGTAAAATTATTATTAGGTTATTAATTATTAATTAATAGATATCGGTCTCCGATGTCAAAAAAATATGGAACCAAACAGCACAATGCCAGAAGCACCAAAAGAAAAATCAAATGGAGCTTTGATTGGCACAATTATCATCATTTTAATTCTCGTAATAGGAGGAATCTATTTGTTTAGTAAAAACCAAGAAGATACTTCTGTTATTGAAGAGCCAATGATTGAGGAAACTGCTGATTTACCTGAAGAAGAAGCTAATCTTTCTGAATCAGATGACTTAGAAAGTATTGAAGCAGATCTAAACAATGAAATGGAAATAGAAGTTTCTGATGAAGAATTGGAAAAATAATCATAAATGGATTTAAAATAAAGGCCCGCTTTTGCGGGTTTTTATTTTCCCTTATTGAAAATAATTCAAAGTTAGTATAGGATAAAACTTATGACAAAAGTAAAAGTAACAAAATTACCAAAAAGCGAGGTAGAGATAGAAGGTGAAATTGAAACAGACATCTTTGAAGCATTCTACCAAAAAGCACTAAAGAAAATAGGTGAAAATATTGAAATAGATGGATTTAGAAAGGGCAAGGTTCCAGAAAACATTTTGCTTTCAAAAATAGGGGAAATGAAAATTTTGGAAGAGATGGCAGAAATGGCCCTATCTGAACATTATTCAAATATCCTTGAAGAAGAAAAAATTGATGCTATAGGAAGACCGGAAATTGCCATTACAAAACTAGCAAGAAAAAACCCTCTTGGATTTAAAATTAAAACTGCTGTCTTGCCAGAAATAGAACTTCCTAAATATAAGGATTTAGCAAAAAAGATTCTATCAGAAATAACAGAAAAAGAAAAAAACATAGAGGTTACAGATGAAGAAGTAGAAAATACTATTTTAGATATAAGAAAATCCCGTGCCCCAAAAATAAATATAAAGGAAGGAGCAGAAATAAAAAAGGGAGATGAAGAACTACCTCCCTTTAATGATGAATTTGTTGGTTCCCTTGGCCCATTTAAAGACATAGTTGATTTTAAGGAAAAGTTAAAGGAAAACATTAAACTTGAAAAAGAAAATAAACTGAAAGAAAAAACTAGGTTAAAAATAATGGAAAAGATAATTGAAAATACTAAAACTGAAATTCCAGAAATTTTAATTGAGTCAGAATTACAAAAAATTCTTTATAGAATGGAATCTGATATCTCTGCTATGGGACTAAAGTTTGATGATTATCTTAATCATCTCAAAAAGACAAAGGAGGATTTAAGAAAGGAATTTAGAAAAGACGCAGAGAGTAAAGCAAAATTTTCTCTTGTAATAAATAAAATAGCAGTAGAAGAAAAGATAAAAGCAGATGAAGAACAAGTAGCAAAAGAAATTGCCCATCTTCTTGAACACTATAAAGATGCAGACCCTGAAAGAGCAAGAATGCATGTAGAAAATGTGCTAACTAATGAAAAAGTATTTCAACTTCTAGAAACACAATAATCTTGTTTTTAAGTACAGTAAAATTGCTATATTGTCTTCAAGTAGATATGCAAGTCCAGTACATATAACACTCCTATTGATTTAGAAAGAAAAAGAAGTATAATGTGCTTATGTTAATTCCAACAGTTATTGAAAAATCACAATATGGAGAAAGAGCATACGACATTTACTCTCGCTTATTAAAAGAGCGAATCATATTTCTTGCTGGCCCTATTGATGACCACACCGCAAACATTATCATCGCCCAACTTTTGTTTCTAGAATCAGAAGACTCAAAAAAGGATATCTCCTTTTATATCAATTCCCCAGGTGGCTCTGTTACCTCTACCCTTGCAATAGTTGATACCATTAATCATATCAGACCAGATGTGGCTACATTTTGTGTAGGAATTGCTGCCTCAGGTGCAGCTATAATTCTTTCTTCTGGTAAAAAAGGCAAAAGATATATTCTTCCAAATGCGGAAGTTATGATCCATCAACCACTTGGAGGAGTTGAAGGACAAGCTACAGATATAGCAATTACTGCAAAGCATATTTTAAAAACAAGAGACAATCTAAATAAAATGCTAGCAAAGAATACAGGTAGACCATTTTCCCAAATTGAAAAAGATGTTGAAAGAGATTTTTTTATGGATGCAGATGAGGCTAAAAAATATGGGATTATAGACGAAATAGTCACAAAATCAAAAGCAGGCCTTTCAAAATAGTCATTCTACCAATACACGCAATTTCTCTTTTAAAAGAGTAAAACTATATAAATAAATACAAAACTTTACTTCTTTACCTTTTTTTGTTACATTCATATATGTAGACTTTTAATAATTATTCAATTTTTAATTTGATTGGTTTATAGGAATACACAAAATATGTTGTCTGGAAAGAAAATAAACAAAAAAATCAAGAGAAACTTCAAAGATTCTTTAGTTCTTGTTTTATAATACATGGATTAAATACAATATAAGAGCGTGTTCTTGTAAGCTAATTTTACAAGCTTATGAGTGATATAACAATAATTTTTTTAGGGATATTCATCCTTCTTTTAGGGCTTGGTATCGGATACTACCTTAGATTGGTAATAGCTCTTGGGAAAAAAAGATCTCTAGAATTAGACATCAAACAAATGATGGTAGGTGCAAAGGAAGAAGCACAAAAGATAACAGAAGAAGCGAAGAAAAGAAGTGAAGAAAAAATGAACGAACTTCGCGAGGAAGAAAAAAAGAAAGAACAAGAATTTAAAGAAACAGAAAAAAGATTAATAAAAAAAGATGAGTTTTTAGATGGTAGACAAGTAGAAATAGACAAAGAAATAGAAGCAATAAAACAGAAAGCAGATGAAATAAAAAAAATACAAGAAAGAATTCTTAAAACAGAAGACGAAAAAAGAAAAGAATTAGAAAGAGTAGCAAAACTTTCTGAAGAAGAAGCAAAAGAAGAACTCATCAAGGATGTAGAAAAAAAATACGAAGAGGATATAGTTACTAGAATCCAAAAAATGGAAAATATGGGGACAGAAAAACTTGAGAACAGAGCAAAGGAAATTCTTGCAACCTCTATCCAAAGACTTGCTTCGAGCACTGCTTCAGAACTTATGACCACATCTGTAGTCCTTCCCAATAATGATATAAAAGGAAAGGTAATTGGAAAAGAAGGAAGAAACATTCGTGCATTTGAAAGAGCTGCAGGGGTAGAATTAATAGTAGATGATACTCCTGGTTCCATCATCATCTCTTCCTTTGACCCAGTCAGAAGACAAGTAGCAAGACTTGCTCTTGAAAACTTAATAATGGATGGAAGAATTCAACCAGCAAAAATAGAAGAACTTGTAGAAAAAGCTAGAGAAGATATTAATAAAATAATAAAGGAGAAAGGCGAGCAAGCGGTTTTTGAATGTGGAGTATTTAATTTTGACCCAAGAATTGTAGCAATACTTGGAAGATTATATTTCCGAACAAGTTATGGGCAAAATGTCCTTCAGCACTCAATAGAAATGGCTCATATTGCAGGAATGATTGCAGAAGAACTAGGTGCGGATGTGCAAATTGCTAAAGCAGGAGCACTGGTTCACGATATTGGAAAGGCACTTGATCATGAAGTACAAGGAACACATGTAGAAATCGGAATAAGGATACTACAGAAATTCGGAGCAGATGAAAAAATCATTACTGCAATGAAATCCCACCACGAAGATTATCCTTATGAATCAATAGAAGCAGTCATTGTTCAAACAGCCGATGCTATATCAGGAGGAAGACCAGGGGCAAGAAGAGATTCAGTAGAAAACTATCTAAAGAGATTGCAAGACCTTGAGGCCCTTGCAAACGGATTTGAAGGTGTTGAAAAATCATATGCCCTACAAGCCGGTAGAGAAATCCGTATATTTATTACCCCTGAAAAAATATCAGACGCAGAAGCAAAAATCATGGCAAGAGATATAGCCCTTAAAATAGAACAAGAATTAAAATACCCTGGAGAAATCAAGGTAACAATGATAAGAGAAACGAGGGTAATAGAATATGCAAGGTAAAGTATAATTTTGATACAGTTATACAAGCACTTGCAACAAAAAACCCTTGATATATAATAGATATAGTATCTTTGAGGGTCGAAAGATGTTAGTAAAAAAGTAAAAATACTTTAAACTAACAAAGGGCAATGCCCATTATTAAAAATAATTATTTAATATATACATATGAATAAACAAGCATTAGCAGAATGGGTGCACGGTAAACTAGGAGGCACCAAAGTACAAGCAGAAGAAGTAGTAGATGGATTATTTGGTTCTATTGTTGATACCTTGAAAAAAGGTGGGGAAGTTTCAATCGCTGGATTTGGAATCTTTTCCGTAAAAGCAAGAGCAGCAAGAATGGCAAGAAATCCTAAAACAGGTGAGCAGGTAAAAGTAGCAGCAACTAAAGTTCCAAAATTCAGAGCTGCAAAGGCATTAAAGGATGCTGTAAAATAAGATTGTTATTTTATATTACTTGCATACATAAAAATCTCCATAAAAGGAGATTTTTATGTTTATGACTAATTTATATTTTAGTATTTTCTCATTACTGCTTTTAATATCCCAACTATACTAAAAGTATCTTTTGGATATATTCTCTTATATTTAGTATTTGCAGGATCAAGCCATATTTTGTTTCCTTCTTTATAAAAGTATTTTAGTGTAAATTCACCATCTACTTCTGCTACTACAATGTCACCCGACCTAGCTTCATTTGCCTTTTCTACAAGAATCATATCCCCTTCCTCAATATGAGCATCTATCATTGAATCTCCATCTACTTCTAAAATAAAAGTGTCCTCTGGTTTTTTAACAAAAAATTCATTAAGATTAACAGTATCTTTTATTTCTTCTGCTACCATAGGAATACCTGCCTTTACTAAACCAAAAACAGGAATTTCCTCAAATGATGAGGTAGGAATAAGTCTTCCGAGATGATCTTTAGCTACAAAACCTACTGAAATCATTTTTTCTACTAATTTTGATACAGCATTTTTTGACTTGTAATCAAAAAGTTTCATCATCTCAGAATATGTTGGCATTCTTTTGTTATCTTGATAAAACAATTTTACTTTTTTTTGAGGGTCTTCCATTTATTTTTATTAAGCAAAAATAGATGACGAAAATGTAGGAAAAATCTTCTGAAAAAAATTTCTGCGAGAGTTATATCTGACTTTTTTAAGGAGTAATTTGTGATTTCTTGCTTCTCTTATATATGACTCCCCTCGCATTATTTTTAGGTCAATTTTTTTATTAATTGCCTGAATTTCTTTTTCAAGCATTTTGGTATATTGTGATTGTGACATTGCTTTTAACAAATTACTCTTAATTTTTACTTGGCTGAATGAGCCAGGTTGATATATATAGTATAGGTGAACGCTCGTTCACTGTCAATATTGAGTATGTGGAAAACTATAGATTTACTCTTATCTATAGTCATTGTTAGTATTGCTTCCAAATATGCTACAAGAGTTATTCTCTTTTTATTGAGAATGTGGTTTGGTTTTACTTATTCTTTAAGGTGTTTCTTACAGGTCTTAGCAGCAGGATTTGCCTTTATCCTATCCTTCTCTATTTCCTTACCGCACACTTCACATTTTCCAAAGGATTTTTTGTTTATATCTTTTAGAGCTTTTAAGACATTTCTCAATCTCTCTTCTAAAACATTTAAGGTAGAACTTCTGCCTTCAAATTCTTCAAATCTATCTGCCATATCGTTTTGATCAGATTCTGGTTCAGACATCTCTTCAGGAACTGCTTCCCAGTCTCCTGTTTCTGGATTTAATTTACCTATATCACCCAATTGCCCTATGAGTTTGTTTTTTTCTTCTTCTAACTTTTCTTTTATTTTATCCTTATTTAGCATAGTCAAATGATACCATTTTATTAATTAAAGGCAAATTTTTATTTCTTTATTTTACTTCCCATAATTCGGGACATTACTTCATTTGCAGATGAAATCTCTTTTGAGATAACAATAGAATTATCATCAATAAATACATAAATTAATACTCTTTCTCCTGCTTTATCATAAAGAATACGAGCATTCTTATTTGCAACAATACCATCTTCAAATTCCTTTATTTGTAAATAACTATTTTGAGGAGTAAGTTCTACCCCAAAAAAATCATGTAAATCAAAGAACATTCTTTTTTCCCAAATTCTCATATGAGGGAAAATATCCGCAAAGGAACGAGTTTTTAAAAGAATAAATGGATTCTTTCCATTTTTCTCAGAATTAAATACTCCAAAAACAAAATTGTTATCTAAAAATTGGATTCCTTCTTCTGGAAAATTGCTTTTTATTTTAACAAAAAAATCTTTTAGATCTACTACCTTTCCTTTTTGAGTTAAATGTATTCCATCTATACCTCCAATTTTAACATCAGTAGAAAGAACTCTTTGATAAAAAAGAGATGCAATTTCTTTTTTATCTGATACATCATCTATGTTAATGAAAAAATTCTTTTCTGTAAAAATTATAGGCTTAAATTCTGGTTGTAAAGAAACAATATTTATTTCTTGGCCTGCAAAATATGTAAAAACAAAACCACTAACAGCAACAAGAAGTAGAATTATACTAACCCATAGAAAAATCTTGTTCCGTGTGCTTTCAGGTGATAAAATCTTTTTTTGAACTTCTCTTTGTTCTTCTGCTTCAATTATCTTTTTGATAAGGCTACCCTCCCCTTTTTCAAGAACCTTTACCATGTCTCCTGTGTAGGTAGTGACATGCTTTGGTTTTGGTTTTTCTTTATCAGTATTTTTATTTACTGTGTTTAAAATATCTGTATTATTTACAGCATTGATATTTTTATCATTGGTATTGTTTTCCATACTTCTTTATATAATACCATCTTGCTTGTCTTAATAAAACTGCTAAATAGATCAACAATTGTCTTTCTATTTTAGAGGAGGTGTTTTAGTTGGTACTGGCTTGAAAAAATCTTTGTCTGCTTCCTTGATTGAAAGAGAAATTTTTCCCCTTTCTGAATCTATTTTAATCACTTTTACTGGAACTATCATTCCTTCTTTTATTACATCACTTACTCTCATCAACCTAAAGGGGGCAATTTCAGAAATATGCACCATTCCATCTGTGTATTCATTTAATCTTACAAATGCTCCAAAGTCTGCAATCTTTACTACTTCTCCTTTAAGGATTTCTCCTTCTTTGTATTCATGAGTCATACTTTCAACAATTTTCTTTGCCTCTTTTGTTGAATCTCCCTTACCTGTAAAATACACTGTTCCATCATCTTCAATAGTAATTTCTGCTCCTGTCTTCTCTTTTATTTCTTTTATTGTCTTTCCTCCTGAACCTATCACCAGTCCAATCTGATCTTGTTTAATTTTCATAATTAAGATTTTTGGTGCATTAGGAGAAATCTCTGCTCTTGGTTTAGGAATTTCTTTTTCAATTTCATTAAGAATAGTGAGTCTTGCATTTTTTGACTGTCTCATTGCTTCATCTAATATCTTAATCGGTACTCCTTCAACCTTTACATCAAGTTGAATAGCTGTGATTCCATCTTTAGTACCTGCGATTTTAAAATCCATATCTCCGTGATGATCTTCTGGTCCTTGAATATCTGTTAGTATTTTATACTTGTCATCTGATTCATACATAAGTCCCATAGCAATGCCTGCAACGGGTGCTTTGATAGGGACACCTCCATCCATTAAGGCTAAAGTGCTTGCACATATAGATGCTTGAGAAGTAGAACCATTTGAAGCCATGGATTCAGAGACTATGCGTATAGTATATGGAAACTCTTCTTTACTTGGAAGCACCATTGCTAGTGCTTTTTCTGCTAATGCTCCGTGTCCTACCTCTCTTCTATTTGTAAACCCTGCTCTTCCCACTTCACCTGCAGAGTATGGAGGAAAATTATAATGGTGCATAAATCTTCTCTCTTCTTTTGTTTGCATTCCGTCTATTGTATTTCTATCCTCTGGTCCACCGAGAGTAAGAGCAGAAAATACATGTGTGCCTCCTCTGTAGAATATCCCGGAGCCGTGGAGTATTGATGAAATTCCCCCCGCTTGTGCATAGAGAGCTCTCACTTCATCCATCTTTCTACCATCAGCTCTTTTATTCTCTTCTATTGCCCTCTTATGCAGTAATTCATTTTCTGTATTATCAAATAAGTCATCTTCGGTAGAAAAATCCTCTTTTTCTGGATTTGCTTTTTTGTAATATTCTTTTACTAATTTATTCCATTCAGTATGAAGTGCATCTATCTCTTTCTTCCCAGGACCTGAGAATATTGCTTTTTCCATCCTAGGTAATATATTATCATTGAAAAGTTTCACTGATTCTTCGGAAACTCTTTCTACTTCTATCACTCTTTTCTCGTGACCTATTTCCTTTGTGATTTTTTTCTGAAAATCTTCTAATTTTCCTATCTCTTCACTTGCTACTTTGAGTGCTTCTGTAAGTGTATCTTCGCTTTCTTCGTGAGCAGAAGCTTCTATCATATTTATATTTCCATCCTTTCCGCAAACGATTAAGTCAAATTTGTATTGTGAATCTTCTTCTCTCAAGTTTCGTGGAGCGTTTACTTTAAGAGTGTCATCATCATATTTCCCTATTCTAACTGCCCCAACTGGTCCTTTCCAAGGAATGTTTGACACCGAAAGCGCTAGAGATGCTGCATTTACTGCAAGAATTACAGGGTCATTATCATCAAGAGATATCACTGTTACAATTACTTGCACTGCATGTCTAATAGAATGATCAAAGAGTGGTCTTAATGTTCTATCAATAACCCTACTTGCGAGTATTGCATCTTCTGATGGTTTACCTTCTCGTTTCACAAATTTTGAACCAAGAATTTTTCCTGTTGCATAAAACTTTTCGGTAAAATCTACTGTGAGATTAAAATATCCCAAACCTTCTTGCTTGTCCTTTGACATACAAGCAGTCGCAAGCACGATGGTCTCACCGTGCTTCATAATGACAGAACCCTGTGCTTGGTCTGCCAAATCGGTGAAAATGGCAGTTAGTTTTTGCCCTCCGATTTCTACACTATATTCTTTTTTTTTCATATTATTTATATTTATTTCACAATCTTTTTATTAATCAATTACTATTTTGTAATAAAAACTAGAAAATTGTGAAACCTTAGTTCCTCTCCAGACTAAAGTATTGTTCCTGAAACTTTGGAACACTACCCACTGTCTGAAGATGAACAAATTAACTTATAATTAACTTTATCCTAGCATTATCAGAAGAGAATGCAAGAACTATTTTTTCTTCTTTACTTAATTATCTAGAACCACCTATAAGATATTTTTTTGGATTTTCTGATAGATCTACAAAATCGTCTGCTGCTTCTCTTAGTTTTTGAGATGTTGATTTACCAAATGAAACTACTTCTACTTGGGCTCCTGTATAGTTCTGTAAATATTCTACGAGAGGAATAAAGTCCCCGTCTCCTGAGATGATGACTACTGCATCAAGCCTATTTGCCATTCTCATAGCATCTACCGTAAGCCCTACATCCCAATCCCCTTTCTTTGTGCCGGAATGAAACACTTGCAAGTCCTTGGTTTTCGTCTCAATTCCTAGTTTCATAAGTGCTTCAAAAAAATTCTTTTCTTCGCCGGTTTCTGTGGTGATGACATAAGCGATAGCTCGGACAAGCTTTCTACCTGCAACTGCTTCTTTTAAAACTGCACCAAAATTAACCCTCGCTTTGTATAGATTACGAGCTGAATGATACAGATTTTGAGTATCAATAAAGACACCAACTCTCTGCTCTTTATGTTTTATTACTGCCATTATTTGATTTAATTAATTAGATAGTAAAAAAAGAAACTTGCCGGACTAGGCAAGATCCATTTTCTTCTTGAGAGAATCATAGCGAGGTTTGCTTTTCTTTTCTAGATATTTGAGGTGTGCTCTTCTGTCAGCTACCATCTTTATGAGCCCTCTTCTTGAACTATTGTCTTTTTTGTGTTTTTTGAGATGTTTTGCGAGTTCGCCTATTTGCTCAGAAAGAACAGCCACTTGCACTTCTGGAGAGCCAGTATCTTTCTCGTGGATTTGATTCTTTTTAATCACTGTTTGCTTCTTTTTTGTATTTAACATAAGTTTACATTAACATATATTATGAGAATTTGCAACATTTTTTGGTTCTCTAAAAAATCAATAAAAGATAATCTAACGAATACTAGAACAGTGAATACTTTATAAAAAGTATTAAATATACTGTGCCTTTTATGCACATAACTTTTTCACCAAATTAAAACTGTTCGCAAAGCCAAAGTGCCCTAAATATGATTGAATCATAGGGATGTCAAATATATTACAAAATCCATCTTGACTGCTCTTTGCAAGGAATAGTTTTCTTTTGAATCTTTTTACTACTTTTCTCCGAACAAGGATATGTGTTGGTTTAACAAAGTATCCAAGAAAATCAATTCCGTTTTCTACTCTTCGGAGTTTTGTTTTATCAACACACAGTTTTAGTTCTAGTTTTTCATTTAAAAAAACATTTATTACCTCTACTAACTTTTTTAGTTTTTCTTCATCTTCATCCAGCACTAAAAAATCGTCTACATATCTAATATATCTTTCAAGCCCTAAACGATTTTTGATATATTGATCCATTTTATTAAGATATATATTTGCAAAAAATTGGCTAGTAAGATTCCCTATGGGAAGTCCTTTGTTTTTGTTACCTATAAAAAGAGATTTATCTTTTCGGATTAAGTTTTTTGTTTCTGTTTTCCCTTTGAAAAAATAATTCGTGGTCGGGTCGTGAAATATTATTATCTGAAGTAGCCAAAGCACTTCTTTTTTCCAAACCTCGTCTTTCTTTTCTTTTAAAATTTTCTCTTTTATGATTTTCCACAGAACTTCCTTGTCTATGTTTCTAAAGAACCCTTTAATGTCCATTTTAAGATAAAATAATCTTTGACCATTCTTTCCTCCTCGTGATAGATAGAACTTAAGTTTTTTCAGTGCTTTATGTGTTCCTTTACCTATTCTATTAGCATATGAGGTTTCAATAAAGTCTTTTTCAAATATTTCTTGTATTTCATTGCAAAGCAGATGATGCACGATTCTATCTCTAAAATCAGCTGCAAATATTTCTCTAGGGGTAGGTTCGATAACAACAAAACAAATATGTCTAGAGATTTTGTATCTTCTGCTTTGTAAATCAGAAAGCAACCTAAAAAGATTCTTTTCTTTACACATTTCAAACTTCAAAGCGTTTGCTGTATTCTTCTTATGACGGAGACATTCAGTATATGCTTTATGTAGTTTTTCTATAGTGAAAATTGACATTTATTGAAAGTTAAAAAATTCAACATTTTTTATAAATTCTTTGAGACGACCTTTACTTGCAACTTTTTTGAATTTCGCTTTTCTTTTCTTTAATTTTATAAATTTCATTTAAATTCCAAACCAAGTAGAGAATTGACAAAGAGTGCTAGATGAAAAGGCTAGCGGACACAACGAACATATTTGTTGTTGGACTTAGGATTGTTGTTCACATTACCGTTATTCATATTGACATTGTAAGCATTGGCACTACTTGAAGGCACAGTAACGGAAGACCAATAATTGTTCGCCACGAAGCCGTGAATATATTCCTTCCGACTAAATCATAATAACCTCTTATCCCCTATCTTTTTCATTAAATTCAAAAAAGTTAGGGAGCGGAAGGTGGCATTCTTTTTCCCTCGCTTGCTTATCTACCGATAGACAATTCTGGGGACAATTTCTTTTTTGAAGAAACTTTTTCCAATTCTCTGCTTGGTCAAGAATTTTTAATATTTTCTCAGAAAGAAAAAAATATGCATTTTCTCCACCGAGCTGGTGAAGTTCGTTTGTAATTCTCACATACATTAATAGTCTATTTAGGTAATCTTCTGTTTTTGAAATCAAAACAACTCTCTTTTCTTTATCACTCACACTACTTATCTCCTTAACACACATCAGGCTTTCAATACAGCAATCAAGCATTTTTTCTCCCAGTAGATATTTATATTGCTTACTAAATTTAGGTATTCTCTCATATAGGTCCTTTAGTAGAAAAAATATATCGTTGTATATAGGTAATTTAGAATATATAGACATAGTTAATATATATTTTAAAAACTTTTCTTCTTAAAATACCTGAGCGGAGTGGTGATTTAAAAAAAATTAAAAAATGTAAATTGGTTTGTAATGCAGAGTTTGAGAGCCTCTTTGAAACACCCTGCGGGTTGTTTCAAAGAGAATGAGGAAAATGAAAAAATGTATGAAGAATGCTAGACGAAAAGGCTAGCGGACACAACGAACATACTTGTAGTTGGACTTAGGATAGTTGCCCACATTACCGTTATACATAGAGACATTGTAAGCATTGGCACTACTTGAAGGCACAGTAACGGAAGACCAATAATCGCTCGCCACGAAGCCAGGAGGGTTTCTTTGAAGGGCAGCATTACAGGTAGCAGAAGAGTTACCTCTTGCTATACATTCAGCATCTGCAAGAGTTTTGAGTTCTTCTAGGGTGGGTAATCTTCCAC
>Ga0172381_10003149_pt1 | contig 17652 bp, 43 predicted proteins | sample Leawel6488metaG_FD_119754 | JGI IMG/M metagenome (GOLD analysis project Ga0172381, IMG submission 119754) | Leachate microbial communities from a municipal landfill in Southern Ontario, Canada - Leachate well 64-88 metaG | ecosystem: Engineered > Solid waste > Landfill > Unclassified | place... | reverse complement strand
TCTGCCATTCCGCCACAGGGGCTTGTCATACTTTAACTATATCACGTATTCCATCCTTGTCAAGTAAATAACCTGGAATATCACGATTCTTATCATAGGTGCTGCACTTACCCCACCAAGAGGGCATACGCAATCGGTACATCAATTCAGTAAGTGCCGGTCTCTTTTGGGTCCAATCCGGCGATAAGCAACAGCCAACCGATCGTATGCTCTTCCAGTTAATACCAAGACCGACCCACTGTTTCGCAATTCTCCACCCTCCGGGTGTGACACCGTAAAATGGATTAGTGTTTAAGTGACAATAATTGTTCCTCCTAGCTACCGTATTAGGACGGTGCCAGTAATACTTTCCTATCGCTTTCCAAGTGACGTAGTTAACCCAGTTGCCTTCATTCAAGTCGTTCACGCCATCGGATAGGTCACTGTGATAGTCAATGTTGTATAATGTACGACAACCACTAATGTTGACATGTTGTAGTAACTGGTCATGGAAGCAGGAAACATAGATTGGCAAGTTTAACTGGAACACTTTATCAAAAAACAATGACAGGGATTTATCCCTGTCATTGAAGTAATCAAGATCGATACTTAAATAACTATCCACCAATAGTCTCCACAGCAACACATGTATAGCCCGTCAAATTTTCAAATGACTCTTTTGTGCCCCGTGGTAGTGAGATACGGTATGACACAGGACTTGATCCCTCACTCGCTCCGATATAGCAAATTGAATCAAGCATATGACCACGTAGCTTGATCAAAGCCTTAAGAATCTTTGCTGTTGAAGCTGTGCCGAGATTAGGAATCTTACCTTCTTCACCAATGTCCCATAAATCATGATTCATTTGTACAACCCTTTCAATTTCTTGAATAAACTTCCCGGAGACTCTTTGAAATTGGCAGATACAATTCTACCACTTTTCTCTATACAATTGCCTACATATTGTGAGCAAAAAATACCTTTAACTTCTCGATTTTTCCACCAACCACGCAGCATATATGGACGACCAAGTTGTGACCTTGCATACTGTTTCATCGATGTTAGCTGTTGGGAAGTATATGGTATACATGGTTGTACCACATACCATTTGAAACCTCGTTTAATATTAAATGGCTTACCGCTCTTATCATCTAATAGTCTGTAATATGCATCCAACGGCATACGGCGTACTACTGGTACTGTTGCTTCATACACATAAGGTTTATCCTCGTCATATAATACAATTGCTGTATGGACAATTGGACTACCGGTATTTCGCATGATAGGATTGACCAAAAATCCATCCTGCAAAAAGATCACGCTACCATCTGCTGGCAACACGCAGGCCAGCAGCATCAACAACGCATACATCAGATACCCTCCTCCCACTTACGGACTAACCGACAAACCTATTATTTCAATGCCTTTTATTTTTTCTTCCTATTCTCTCGATTGTAGATAGCTAATTTTGCGTCAGCAATTTGGTCATGTGTTGCCAAGTATTTAATTCTTACATCAATCACATCAGAGCTTAATTCATTAGCAAATTGTGGCAGATGATCTAGCATTGATCTAACCGACGTGTAGTTACAATAAATTTTGATAGGCACCCAGGTATCTTTTACATGTAATTCAAGCAACAATCGTGGTGTCTTAAACATTATTATTTGGTGCCTTATATAAGAGCGTTCCACGGCCAATTAGACTTTTTGCCGTTTGTGGCGTAATTCTTCTAACTCTAAAATCCATGCCTGGAAATTCTAATCTAGCAACATTAAGAAATTCCAAATGTTTACGGAATTCGCCCTCCAATATGAATTTAGTAGCAATCCATCTACCATCAATACATGTTTCAACGATAAAAAACATAAATATCCTCCTAAATTAAGTGGTACGGGTAGGAGTTGAACCTACAAAGCCTTACGGCTGGCTGATTTACAGTCAGTTGGATTCGCCAATATCCAGCCATACCAAGGTTCAGTAAACTTGTCATGCTTGCTGCTGAACCACCAACAAGCATCATGTCTTACCACAAATAGGCACACAACAAGCCTATAAACACACCAATACAGAAAGAGAAAAAGACTCTAGTAGTATAAGCATCGAATTCAAATTTTTTTGATTCCGGTACTATTACTGGCTCCTCAAATCCTAACGCTTTCCGCCATTCTGTGGGCACCGTTGTCACTGGCTCCCCCAACTCACACACTACAAACACCGCGTCGGCAATCGTGCCAAGATTCCAACCCACAATCGGTCCTCTCCCGAAAACCAAAGTGTCGCCTGTGGCCGTTCCGTTCGCTTGTAGTTTGACGCTTGAATCAGTCGCAATGTAACCTCGGTCTGTTAGGTAGTAGTTAATCATCTAATTATAGTATACCACGCCATTCGCCGGTGTCAAGTTTAATTCGCAAATTTTCTTCTTCCAACCGCTTAAACTCGTCAACAAGCTGTCGCCTCTACACATTTAACTATGCTCGACATATTAGTAGTACCTTTCGCATTCTATGGACACTGTACGTTGATATCCCACATAATACGTATTGAGTCTAGTGTTTCATTTAAACCTTTATCTAGCACGTTTCTAATAAGTCGATCTACAAGTAAGCTACGAACACTTGCGGTATATAATGTTTTGCATTTTCCATTTTTTGGACCACCACAAAATCTCACCAAGGTTTTATCCATCGGTAAAGCCGCCCACTTAGGATCGGCACAAATGCGACCAAGATTTGTGATACCTTTTTGTCCAACAAGTAAAATCTTATCATTATACCCCAGGTCTGATAGCAATATGCAAGCGTCATCAATTGTCTTACCAGATGCAAGAGTCTCAAAAGATAAAAGTAAATTTTTAATCATGTTACTATTATAGCACATTATCGACACTTGTCAAGCGACACACCGGGAAATAACGACTTTGGAGATACACCATTTGGGTCATCAAAGAACACCCGCCTATTAAAGCATCCAGAAGCACCATTATTAGGTGATCCAGACACTAACACTGAATATCCAACCCACTTGCCACTAGGTTTTGATATTCTACTTTTACTTACAACAACCTTTTCCCCAACTAATGGGGTTTCTTTTAACCAGACCAGATAGTCTTCATATTCCAGCCCTATTTGTTTTCTGAGTTTTGCCGCTAGAAAGTCTTTATTTACCATAAATCACGTAAGGTGTCCTTAATGCTTGGTGTTTAAGTTCTGGCGGTATATCTAAGTGCATAATAAACTTTCGAATTTGTACACAGCAAGTACCATGTACACCCGTCTTATCTGAACCAAATAATATAGCAACTAGCGTGCCGTTTTTATCAAAAATAGGACCACCTGAATCACCAGATCTAACCGATTTGTTGCAAGCAAGAATATCTGAAGGATGATCTCCACCAGGGCTGAACCACTTTACAAGTGACCCACTAACTTCTCGATAATCTCCCGAGCCAAAACCACAGGCAGTTAGAATATCACCGATTTTGGGGCGGGTGACAGAGATATAAGAAACTGGGTATTTCGTTGGTACTAACAATGCAGCTATATCCCATACTGGATCACGACCCACCACTTTAGCTGCGACCCCGTCAATCCGAATTGTGTGACCATCTTTGATTACGTGATTAGCAGTAAGAATAAGGGAGTCATTCTGTGAAGCTACGCATACACCTGAACCCCATGAAGTTGAATTGGCTTCTATTGACTCGATACGAACAGCAAAAAAGAGGATCATTGCCAAGAACATTTTACCACCCTCGCATTATTCCTAATGCAATCCATTTCCCAACAAATAAGTGGTATAAGTGCTTCACGGCACACAGGGTATTCTACTCTAGGGTATGAAACGTGTACCATACCATCTTGTACTGTGTCAACTATACACACCCATGTGTAACCATTGATTGAGTTGTAGAATTCGAGAACATCCCCTGAGCAAGGGTCAGTTAAAGGTGATCTTTTCATGTAGTTCTTTTAATACCTCTTCAAAAGTAAATAAATGTTGCATCTTGATAGCTGCTAAACTTTGCGACATAAACCACATGTGTTTAACATACTGCCATCGAGTCTGGTTATAAGATTGTTCATCGGATTTGATTGTTAAGCCACGCCCAAGCCATAAAAAACAAGACCAAACAAACAAAAAACAATAAATAGGTTTCCATCTGATCCATCGATACACCTTTACATACCTTGGTTGATACTGGTACCTTGTGTCATTCATCTCCCATATCCTCACGGCATGCAATGTCATATCCCTCCCAATTGTCAACGCCAGCAGTCTCGTTCATTTTACATCCTCCGGTAAGATAAAAACTTTTGTACATTCATGTTTACTATCACCATAGTAATCAAGAAAAAAGTCATAATTCAATGTACCTAGAGCAACACTCACTTCGGCCTCTTGATTATATTCCCGAAGGTACTCCATTAAGTCACAAAGTTTCATGTTTAATGCCCATCTGATTTTCTGATTGAAAGGTAATCCACCGACACAGCCTTTAGGATCATGCGTCTCGCCCCCGAGATACGTTCTTTCAACGGTGTGATTACAATCCCCTCCCGACCTTTGAAGGATGATTGAACGGACGCACTGACCTTGGTAGGACCATCAACAAGCTGTTCTACCAAAGCCCGACTAAATGGGCCTGTGTACAACAATGGAACAAGCGGAATATCAAACTTGTTGGCGTACTGCTTTACTTGTTCCCAGTCAAGGTAAACACCATTGACCGAGATATCAAACAGGAGATAACCAGTAGCACCAACAAACCCATAATCCATGAACTGTATACGAGACCCTAGAATCTCGCCAAAGGCAATCACGTTATCTTTGCCCATACTGATATACTCGAGCATGGCCTTTAGATTAGTGCTTCTTAGTGGTTTCCAGTAGAGACAGTTTTCAGTGTCCTTCTTACAAGTATTGTGGCTACCACAGTAAAATGCACCTTTGATTAAGCCGGTTCTACTATTAGTCCCATGGCACTTTTCCGTAATACGAACAGGTGTACCTTCGGGAATCAGATCGGTAAAACGCCGATTGCGATAGTTCTCAATATTCGTGTATCGATGGAATTCAAACAACTCACGTTCACAGTCACCAAGCAAGTAGTACGCAACTTCCGGCTCGTACTTTTTGCCATGGAATCGTTCAGTAAGGTCGGTGCCAACTTCTGCATTCACAGAAACGACAAAACCAAATGAAGGGCAACCACGTAGTCGAACACACGACACGTGACATTTTGATTTCGCACAATCACCAGGATAGATCGAAGTCTTTAGATAATTCGATACACCCAGTTGGTTTGCAATACTCGGAGGAATCAAAATATCAGGAGGGAAGTATGCAACGATATCACCAGCCTTGTACTTGTCACGTGGTTCACAAACTGTATAACCACCAATAGTCAAAATGTCGAGCCGGTCTGCATCTGGATGATGCACAACAGACTCGATTGCTACCGCTTCGATTATTACTTCACTCATTACTAGTCTCCAACAATAATAGTCGCGTACCAAGTCCCATTCGTGCCCATGGCCATATCACCACCAAAATATTTATGCTTCTTGCAAGCTACAGACCAATGTCCCGGTGATGCTCTCCAACATTTAAACATTTCATCACCAAGCGCCCTCTTAGTTTCCAGCTTCTGTGATTTCCAAGACTCCGCTGCAATTTCCGCCCATGAACTACAGGGTACAATTTTACGAAGTTCAGCAATACGTGATTCAAATAACTGATGACCTTGCGTTTTATGGTCAGCCTGATACTTTGAATGTCGTGTCGCCATCTTCATTAAGGCAGGATGCACCTCGGATTCACAAACATGGGCACCTTGATAAGCTTTACCGGCTTCGATAAGACCTAACTGCGTTTCAGTAAATGAATCACCAAGTGGCCCAATGATATCATAATTGGGAACTACAATTGGTGTACAGTACGGACATTTAGGAGTTGACCATTTAGGCCACTTTATTGTCCTATTACATTGTGGACAAGTCCACTCCCTAAAAAAAATACCCATTACTTAACCTCGCTTAATATCAAATAGTACCTTACCCATGATGATAGCTTCATCACGAACAACTTCAACATGACGACCAATAACTCGCGTCGGCCAATTTTTTGTTGACTTAACAATCAAAAGTAGACGGGAGATAGTAACTGGATCATTACCCTTACGGATACCTTCAATGACTTCATCGCGGGTAGGTAAGGAAGGATAGATGCCATTGAACTTATCACCCTCTCGAGTGGTCACAAACACAATATAGTTAACCATGAATTTTACTCCTGTTTAAAGCCGCTGTAATGGCGTCAATGTGTCCCAACTGGGAAATCATCGAACCTGTTCTAAAGTAGGTATATGCCGACCCCCATACGTAGCCAGCACACAGTATCGGACCAGCCCATACAAAAACACCAATGTAACTAAGAATCTTCATATTGGCTCACCTTTTTGATTTGGTTGTTGTATAACAATTTTTTGTTTGGTGATTTTTTGCACCTTCTTGGTGAGTTTTTTCACCTGTCGGTTAGTCCTATCCCTGTAATCTTGCTTGTAACCGTAATCACTATTATGCCGAATAGTTCGACCCATGTTAGCATACCACCTTTTTATACTCGTCTGCTGCATCACTTTGCATAATTTTATCCATCACTAATGTTAAAAGAGAACCGCGAACCCACAAATACCTACCTGGGGGTCCACCATGAAATTGGATGTGACTAATATCAATTGCCTTTGTATCCCCCCGTATATTCTTACAAGCTTTTAACACAGTTTTTACTTCCAAAAACTTAGTCGTCTTGTTGAGAACCAGTATATTCTCATCAAGAGACTCACAGGCTGACAAAATAATTAACGCATCGTCAACTGTAAGGTCGATAAATTCACGTTCATAATCTTCAAATGGTTTCATTGAAAACTGCTTTTAAAGCTATATTAACACTTTTAAGGTTGTTATTAGTGTATGCAAAAAGAATATGATCCATCAACATCGTCAATAATGTTCCACTCCACCATTTAGCTGGGTGTGGTCCACCAAAAAACTGTAGCTCAATGTTAGCTGCCGTTTCAGTATAAATCTCGATGTCGTCATAAAGGTCACAAAGTCTCATACGCACGCCATCAATTGATACAAAGGCATTAGCTGCTTCAAATACAGAACAAAGTAGTTCTAAGGCATCAATTGCCTTGATACCTCTAAACCGATTCTTAAGCAACGTCATGTTAACTTTCATACCCTACCCTCAACAAGAGCAATATGTGTGCCAAATCTTGCCCAATTGTTCAAAATTCCGTCACATAATAATGTGAACAAATTACCTTTGTAGTAATCTCTAAGTCCAGGTGGACCACCATAAAACTCAATCGGTCCAAAATCAGTCGCAAGTAAATCTTGCAACCCCGTTTTATTTTTAAAACTATTTAATGATTCCCTATTCTTACTTCTTATGAAACATACTCTAGTATCCCCCATTGAAAGGTTATCGCATAGTATGATAATAGCCTCTTGAGCTGTTACGCTTTTTAATTGCTTTCGCAGGTGTTGGTCGAATACCATAATTGAATTAAACACCATAAGTTAGATATGTCAAATCTTCCCACAACGCAATAATCTTCGTGTGACTTCAAACCCCTCCATTTGAATCTTTGTAGCAATACAATTTAGAATAAAGGAATATAAAGTCCCATCAAACCACTTGCCATAACCAATTGGACCACCATAAAAAGACACCTTAATTCTGTTGGCAGGGATGCTAAATGCCGTGCCTGTATAAATCTGATGCAGTGAGACATACTGATTATTTTTCTCAAGCTTAACAAGAGTCTCGTTATGTCCAAGAGAATGTGATAATGAATACACACAATCAACATCAATAGGCTTAAAACGACCCAACAGCGATTCAGCTTGTTGTAAAATATTCTTCATACGTCTACATTCATAAAACGGTAAAACATACGTTCATTGCCAGCATCCATTGAACAAAGGATAGCATCCATTAACATCGTCAACAAGCTACCATCATACCACTCTCGTTTACCGGGTGGACCACCCCAGAACGACAATGGGGCGACTTCACACGCTGGAACAGTTTGTAAACCCGGAAGATCGGACAAAAGCATAATTGGTGTACTAGCCACCCCATTCATTTCAATCTCTTCAAGACCGGCGTTAAAACTATACTTCAAATAATTAACCGCCCTAATGGCTGTGAGGTTCCGAAATTTTTGCTTCAAAGCATTTATTGCTAACCCCTTTTGTTCCACAATGCTGGCTGCCATTAAAATACCCTTCGATGCAATTGAGCTAGATTCAAATACAGGTCTTGTATTGAGTGGTTTAGTAAGTAGGTGTAAATCTTGTCTAATATCAGGGTGAATAAATTCCCCTTGTAGTAACCCAATTGAGTTGGGGGTCCGCCCCAGAATAATACTGGTTGGGTTTGATCCGCTAATTGCCAAATTACTTCGTCATCCTGTACCCAATCTCGCACAAAAATAAGCTGACCGCCCACAAAAATCCCCATGTCCTTCTCGTTCAACGCTATTAAAAGTTCGTAAACGGCAGGGGCGGATAATTTTTTGAGGTCCGGTATTAGTGCATCTGGTAATCTCATACATAGCAAGTATACATCATGAATCTTAATTGTCAAGAGAAATAGCTACAAGTTCTTTTACCATGGCTACACGCAATCGATTCATTTCTGGGGTTATTACTCTACCCCCTAGAATATTGGTAGTAGTCCATTTGGTACAAAAATTCTTTAGTTTGCTAGCCTCAATATGGAGTGAATCCTTAATCCAAGTGTGCGTATCTACTAATTCACACTGTTGTAAAAACTTAAATCGGTCAGCTTTAATCCAAGCCCTATATTCACTATTGTCCCCTTTCTGTAAAACATTAGAAATTCTGTCGGCTAATTTATGGGCAACTTCGCTTCTTGCTGGCTCTGATATACTTTCACGTAGTGATAGAACTAGATCAATTAACTGTGTAATATTTAACATCTAATAAACCCTCCCTGGGTATTGAATGTTTTCCACTGGATTGTTTACCCAACCATCAGAAACTACATACTTGTTAGGTGGTATTTGTGTGCTACACCCGTTAAAAATATATCTGACCGTGGTATAAGTCCATTCCGTCAATGGTGGTAGATGCAAACGACTGTAAGTAGCAGGCAAACTACGCCGTTGAATAGTATTTCGATTAGTAGACACTAATGTCTTAGCTAGTCGTCGATACTCCCGCAGTACAAGATAATTCCTATGCGACTCGTTTAAAGCATCCCAGTAAACCCATGTAGGCTTATCGTGAATCCCAGCAATATACCCACTACGAAATTCATCCAATGAAGTATCAGCAATCCCACGACGGCGACACTCTAATGCAATAATAATACCATATTGCCGCAAAGACTGAATATTATCCCGCCAGATTTCAGCTGCTCTAATATTTCTACGCCGCATGGTATTATTATTCAAATATCGTAGACAGCGTAGAATTGCATTACGAACGATCATCAAATCTTTTGTTACAAAGCATAGTGCATTCTTTGAATAAACACTAGTCGGCATCCAAGTTAAATAATGACGTTGTTGAGGCATATCTCTCCCCCTGTTATTTTAATGATTATAGTATCTAAATACCATTTAATCTTATTTTACTATACAGTGGAAATCTGTAATCACGTTCATATGATTTCATTGGGCTGGCACCAAAACGCTGCCTATGAATTAGTGTGAAATACTTTTGGTTATTATTACGAAGAACCTCAATTGTTATTACATGGTCTTCGTCTTCTTCTTCAGTTTCGATAAAAATTTCACCGTCAACCATCTCCATAACTGAAAAAACATGCGTCATGTCAATCAGAGTTGTTTTTAATTTCTTAACATATTGTGGGTGTTCCAATAAAATATCTGTAAGCCTCAAATTTCATCCCTTTGCAAACGAGAACTATGACTATACTGTAATGACTGGCAAGATACACATCGCCTCTCACACCCTTCTAATTTAGCCTTATGTGCCTGAACTAAAAGAATAACCCAATCTTCACCCATACTATGAACCCGCCCACAACGACAAGGACCAATCAGCATAGTACAATCAAGATGGCTATTGGGCTTAATCCAATAACGAGGTATTTTAACAAAACCATTTTCATCTGGTTTCAATTCAAACGGTTCAATATCTACAGCATACTCTTCCAAAAGACCCCTAACCCAACTATCGTGTTCTTGGTGGACCCCACCACACGCACAAGGTCCAACCAACATATCACAACGAGTTCGGAATCTAGCAGTACCGTCAACAATTCGCTTTTCAAAGTCATTGGGGTACTTTACAAAACCACTGTGTTGTCGCCGCTTGAGTGTTTTCATATTGTAACTATACCACAGAAAATTAGTTTGTCAAGAAGAATAATTGCTGTAAGCTGCACAAAGTTTGGCAACTATTGATTCTGAAATACCTCGGTTTAAAAGATAAAACATCAAAGTTGCCACTTCCTTAGCACATACCTCGGATAAAGGGCCTAATCGGGAGATCCTACCTCCCCACTCTAGCTGCCAATAGTTATCGATCTTGCTTAATGTAGCATTGTTGCTACTAAGTGTCTTAGCACAAAAGGTGTCTGAGAATAGCATGTTCATAATGTAAATATACCACAAAAAATCCCGTTGTCAAATAAAAAACCCCCATTCGGGGGTTTATATTACAGATCAAAAAATAACCATCGATTGTAGCTGATGGTTTCCTCTCCCGAGTCCACCTTATACAGGTGATCGTAGATTTCCTCCCAGGTTGAAAAAATCATTTGGTGAGGAACTGCACCAAACAGCCACGCTGGTGTTGCTGCTTTTCCCTGGACCATTCGGATAAGTACAGGTTTTTTTGATTTGTTTGCCGTGAATACTTCTTCCCATGTTCCGCATGTTGGAACCGTCAAATCAAGATTCACAATCAACATGTCTGAAATATCTACCATTCTAAGGTCCAAATGCCTAATAAGTTTCACATCGGAAGCTATTGAATCATAGTCTCCTGTCTCTCTTGCGCGCTTGATATTTGCTAGGAGAGTCGGTTCATCAAGTACATCAATAGGCTTGTCTGTTGGGTCAAGAAAAACAATACCAAGTGATTCCAAATCATTACGTATCTTCTTACGCCAATCGGCTCCGAAGTCCGATAAAAACTCCATTGCACCACTAAGATAACAGCGTTGGTTACGTAATCGGTTCATGTGTGGTTTCTCCAACTGTCTGTAGGCGACTCGATTTTAAAACAATCATTTGGAATAATTGCTGTCTTGGAATTGAGACTGCAATAACTGACTTTTGGTACACAGAACATATTCAATGACACGGTGAACCCATAGATATTGTCTACAACCCCAAAGAAATTATACCGGTTATAATAATAAGGCATGTGCCAATACACATCATACTCTAAGTCAAAAAGTTGCTGAATAAGTGCTGCTGACTTTTCTTCACGATCGTTTTCAACATATAATAGTGGCTTGAACCGATTGATTGTTTCAATACCACCAGCAATAATATCACCCTCGGCACCTTCCGCATCAATCTTGGCAAAGTGTAGCGAATTCAAATTCAAAGAGTCCAAGGTAATCACTGGCACCTTGTCATCGCTTCCACCAAGTTCGATGGCACCAAAGTTATTTGGTCGATTGTAGTCAACACGCGGCACACCAATTGCCCCTGGCTCACGCCCTAGAGCCACTTGATATGTTTGAGTGTTAGATAGTGCATTTAATGCAAGATTAGCACAGAGGATTTGGTGTAATACTCGCTGTGGCTCAAATGCATGCACAGTACCCCACGCACCTACCATTTGAGCTAACGCCACGGTATGAGTTCCATGGTTTGCACCTACATCAAGCACGGTCCAGTTTTCTTTGATGTATTTTCGAAAAAAATAAACTTCTGCTTCCGAGAATTCGCCATAGGTATGTAGTGCCTGTCCAATATATTGATCGGTCGTAAGATACAACATAGGTCCATATCGACATTGCTTTAGACCCATTGGCGGCTCAAGATTAAGGTAAAGTGGTGGTACACCTAGCATAGCAGCTCCTCCCATTTTGATGACCCAAGTCGAGTACAACCGAGATCCAGGAATTTTTCAACATCGGCATAACAATTTATACCTCCGCTTGCTTTGATTTCAAGGTCAGTATTAGCCTTGATAATTTTGATATCATCTACACTAGCACCTCGCGTACCAAAACCAGTGGAAGTTTTTATAAAATGCGCTCTACCAGATTTAGTAATTACTCGGCTGGCCCAGGCAATTTGCTTTGGGGTTAAATAACAGGTTTCAAGAATTACTTTAACAACTACATGTCGCGGTATTAAATCTGTGACTAGATATAATTCAGCTAAGTAAGATTCATGCCTGTTGCGTACTTGTGTATAATCTAAAACAATATCAATCTCAGACACACCAGAAGCAATAGCTTGCTTAGCTTCAAAAGCCTTTACCTCTGGTGTTGTGCCGCCATGCGGAAAACCAATTACAGTGGAGATTCGCCCATAATTTTCCTTGGCAAAATCAACATATTTCGGTTTGACACAAACAGAGGCGAAACCATACTTATCTGCAAGATAACAACCATGTAATACATCTACCTTATCATCGGTAGGTTTAAGTACCGCATAATCTAATGTACTGGCAATTTTATCTTGATCGTAACTCATATCCCACCCCCAGCCAATTGAAATAGCTGATACATAATCGATGCAGCCAAGCAGCTACAGATAACAATCGTTGCAATAACTAGCAAAGCACCGGAAATATGAAAAATATTGTCTAGCATGAGCCACTCCAAAAAGGCAAAAGTAAAAATAGTGTAAACCGTGGGTGTTCAATAAATAGATACATTATAGCATAACATATCGCAGTTTGAGCCAAAACGTCTAACATACAATATCACTCCAAGTTACTACCCAACCCTTTTCCCACTCCCACACAACTCGGTCGCAACGACGTTGATTCGCTCTTGTGATACATTCAACAACTCGAGTATTATCATTATGATTTTTGTGCAGAACAATAGCCTGATCTCTTGCATAGACACGCTGGCGAACTAATTCAATGGTGTCTTCTGTCTCGCGTGTTTGTAATTCTGTTCTCCAACAACCTTGATCGTTATAAAATCGTTGTACGGCATACTTTGTGTTATCTGGCATCAATCTTCCCCCTGTATCTAGTTCCTGGGTGCTACACTTCATTTCTTCACCTTATTCTTGCTCCCAGCGGGCCTACCCCGCTTTTTAGGTTGCAAATCCTGTGCCACCTCTAAGGCAGTTGGCAGCATCTTTACTTTCTTCTTAGTCACTGGGGGTACCACTGGAGGAGCTATTAGTGGTATAGCATCCCTGCCGCGTGAACGTCGGTGCCGCTTCTTAGGCAGTAGGGTCTCTTTAATCTCTATTCCAGCCGACTTATAACAAGCCTGCTGTGCCCGTTTGAACGTTTTATAAGGTCTACGCTCGGAGCATAATGCAAAATCCCAGTAGGTGTCGCCATCGCAACGTACAGCAAGTTTTAGAGCATAATAACGTGGCAAAACATCAACACCCATGAATTGTTTTCTCCACGTAATGCGGTACTTGCCACATGCACTAATCCAACTCTTTCGTAGCTTGGAACCCAGATGTTCGGGGTTAAAGCGTGTGGTTGCCTTGAATACAATCTCAATACGTGCCATTAAAGAGCCTCTAGTCTATTCATTATGGGTGTAACATGTGAGTGCCCAAAATATGGAAAGTAATCGTGTAAACTTTCATGTACAAGCACCAATGCACCTTGGTGAATTGGTAATGACATAACCGAAGGATCGATTGTTACGCCGGGACAAAATGGATTATTAAGCCCAGCACACTCAATGCTGCTTGTGGATGGGCATGGCATTATTGCTACGTCCCACCCACCTATCTTATTATACCGCTTGATTGTATAACTCAAGACCGCCTTTAATTCAGGGTCATTGCAACATACCTCAGTTAATTTGAGGTCTTTAATAGCATTATCTAGCCATTGTTGTTCATCAATACGCTGACCACAACATGAGTATCTTAACCCATCAACAAACGGCGGCACAAGATTAACTAAGATCAACAAAAGTAATATACGTATACATAATTGGATCATTTATTGTCCCTAAACAATGGAGTTACCTGAGTTTTGGTTTTTCCACACATTCCACGCTTATGTCGCGGATGACACGGGGAGTAAAAAACATGCACCGCTGGCGATGGGAAATGACGCAGGGTGTCTTTTGATTTACATTCCGGGCATTTAGGTGTTGGGGCGTCATGCTTCTGCAAATCGCTCCAAGTGTGTCCACATTTCTGACAAGTAAAATCATACGAAGCCATAGTTACTCCTCAAATACATAGTTAATGAAATAAATTAGCAATCTACCAACAATAAAACTAATAAATGCTAAAATAAATGATGCACATATCAGTAACAAAAGGTCAACCATCAATAAACCTCATAGACTATGTTTACTGGTATATGTACCACAGACGCCAATAAAATACAATGGACCAGCAAACAATAATACAATCAAATTCTTTATTCAAGTACCTCAATTACATGTACAGATTCGACACTAGCCTTATCATTCTTACAAGCAATAGCTTCCGCTAAAGATTTACGCAAAAATGTATCCGATAGTAAATCCCCCTCACCAATACATTTATCATAGATATTCAACCAGAATTCTCGTGGCTTCTTGATTACACGATAGTTGCGATTGCAAAAATCCCATTTATGAAGATAACTGACTCTTGCCCATTTAACAGGAAACTGCAAGATGCCACAGTACTCAACCACATCACCATTTAGGTATGCGGCTACGACTTCAATCACATGTTTTGAATGTGCGTCAAATATCTCTTTAAATTGGATCATAATAGAACCTCCCGCACATGGATACATTCAATACGGCTATCAAACGCCATGTGGTCAGCTTCATCCCGTGAGGCAAAACGTGATACCTTGTTTGGATAAACATTCAACCACCACTCACGCGGATGGATGCGGTATTCATTTGCCGCTAAGTTCCATTCGTGATTTGCATGCATTGGTTCCCATTCACCACCCATAAAAGAACGATCAATAGCCGCCCCCACTTCATAAGCTTTAATTACTTCAATGAAATCTTTATTTGTCATTTGACTCTCCTTTAATGAGGTTGTTTAGCAAAATACATTGTCATTACCACAAATCGTCTTCTTCAATATGTACTAAAGTCGATATGCAGTCCTTACTAGCACAACGCGGACATTCAAACTCAGGTAAATTTCTAAAACTATCACCCCACATCAAACCACAGTCTTGGCATGTACAATTAACCCACTGCTCCACAATAAACAAACCACCATGACACTTAGGACACAGAGTGTTAAGGATAGGCATATCTAATAGCATAGTGTGCTGACAATTCACACAAGTAACAATTGCATTATCAACCATTAGCAAGTCCTATACCCTTTCCAGCATACCAGCGACCATTTGGCCAGTAATCGGCAATGGCTCGTTGTAACCTGTTTTCTTCTGCAATTTTTTCACAGTATGTTTGGTCAATATCCCCAATTGTGCAACTAATACCAAGTCTTTTACAAACACGTAATGTGGTCCCCGTTCCTGCAAATGGATCAACAACGGTATCGTAATCTTTGCAACAAAGTTTGATACACCGTTCAATCAAATCCTCATTGATTTGAGTTGGGTGCCAACTACGTCGTTGTTTGCTATTCCCAGTCACTCTTGGGATATTAAATACATCGCTAGGCACCCTGCCACGCGGGTCCGCTCGAGAATCTCCATGTTCTTGTCTCCAAGAGGGTACCCTGATGGCATCAGGATAGAGTATAACATTCTCTTGAGTGAATCTTACTAATGGTCGGTGACAATTTCCAAGATCATGCTGGTTATGTTGCCCAAATGTAAAAGTTTGGACACATGGTTTTGCATAAATTGTCTCATACTTCTTGAGTATCTCAGTTACAATTCGACCTACTTCAAATGTCCACTTAGCATTATAAGACAACCAGAATACATCGGATTTAGCCACGGCCAATTCCATGACCTCGGCTAACCATTCGATGTAATCTGGTCGTTTATCCTTGTAGGTATCATACCCAAGTCCTACATTATCTGGTGGGTCCATGAAAATACACCGAGTATAATCAATAGATTCCAATAATGTCAACGCATCTGTGCAAATTACTTGATACATAGAATCTCAATTGCAGTAGTTAGCATATTCAACTCAAGCAATCTACCAGACGCAAATACTTCCTTCCACTGTTCCCGTCTAGTAACAGGAACAATTCGTAGATGCTCATAGGCACCTAAAACTTCCCGAACATCAGCATAAGTGGCATCTGACACAACACCGATTAAAGCATGTGGTGACCATTTATCAGCCTCTCGGCGTTCGATTCCAAAATACTTCACTGTAACTTTATCAGACATGCTAACCTCCCTAAGTGTGATTAGGCAAAACGAACAATAACAGGTGTGACTAATTAGTTCCTATTATATTATAGCTCGGTAAATCGTGGTTGTCAAGTAATTTTATCAAGTCGTTGGCAAAAAGTACTATTTGGCTCATCCCTTCGTAGTTTAGTCTATCCGGTGTATCCCCCACTTTATGGTAGTATGGATGCAATCCGGTGTGCAAGAAGGCGGTTGGTATCCCGATATCGGCAAAGGATTCGTGGTCACTATCCTCACCACCTAGAATAACTACACCTGGAGCAAATGGATATTTTACATATAAGTCGTCTAAGATTTTAGTCACATTTGGTTTACACGCTTTTACATTTGGCTTTAGATACCCTATCATATCGAGATTCAAAACAAACAGTGTTTTATCGTTTGGGTATTTAGGGTGCTTGACATAAAACCTAGACCCAATAAGACCATCCTCTTCGCCCGAAAACAAGATGAAGAGGATCGTTCGTCGGCTGGTCTTAATCATCTTAGTTAGTTCTAAGACTGCGGCAACACCAGAGGCATTGTCGTCAGCACCAGGGCAATATGAATTTCTAATTGGTCCAATGGCATCATAATGTGCGCACACGATCAACACGGAATCTAATGGACCGACTCTAGCGGCTAGAATGTTCTTTGTCTTAACCCTGCCGAAGGAAAAATCCTGGTATTCAGGCGAATACCCGTTAAGTTTTAGCTGTGTAGTCAAATAAGCTGCGGCTTTCTCGCACCCTTCTGACCCGGATTTGCGCCCATTAAAGTCTGGTGAAGCTAGAATTTCTACATGTTGCTTTAAAGCATCGGCATGTTGCGAAAAAGCAACGGTCGGCAGCAACAAAAGTATGGAAGCGACGAGTCTTAGCATAATTTAACCTTGTAGTATTGGTGCAGTTAAGGCTTGCATTGGGTCATCCCTGTGTTTTAACAAATGGCCCTGTAGTGTTGCCATAGATACTGGATCATTTAGAATTTTTTCACCAAAACCTTCTGCCAAATCAGGCATACCAGGAAAGAAGCGAGTAAACAAGTATTCGGCTTGCTTGTGGGACGCATTATCAATCACAATATCCATATCAATGCGACCCGGCCTAATTAAAGCTGAGTCAAGCAACTCTTTATAATTTGTTGTAC
>Ga0172381_10003148_pt1 | contig 17655 bp, 13 predicted proteins | sample Leawel6488metaG_FD_119754 | JGI IMG/M metagenome (GOLD analysis project Ga0172381, IMG submission 119754) | Leachate microbial communities from a municipal landfill in Southern Ontario, Canada - Leachate well 64-88 metaG | ecosystem: Engineered > Solid waste > Landfill > Unclassified | place... | reverse complement strand
CAGGTTGAGATTGAGTTTGAAACTAAAAATAGCGAATCAAAAAAACAAGAACCAATAAGGCTGGCAGTAGAACAAAAACAGGACTTGCTTGATAATATTGCAGAACAAATTGATGTTGTGAAAACAGAGATAGATAATTTAAGGCCAGAAATTGTTGCCAGCAAAACAAACATAGAGCAAAAGACTGACTCTGGCGAAAAAGAATTGGAGCCAAAACCGCAAAGCGAAGAAGGTATTAGCAAGACTTATTACCCAAAAATATTAATTTCTGAGGTTCAGCTGGCTGGTTTAACCGATTCAAAACAAGAGTTTTTAGAGCTGTATAATCCAAATGATGTTGCTGTTGATTTGACTGGCTGGCAACTGCAAAGAAAGACAAAAACAGGAGCAAATTATTCTTCTTATGCTGCTCCTGTTTTATTTTCTAAAAAAGTTATTTATGCAAAAGATTACTTTTTAATTTGCCGCCAGGGATATATTTTTAGCAGCTATTGCAATGTTTTTATAGATCAGCCAATCACAGAAGACAACTCTTTTGTTCTTAAAAATCCAAACGAAGAAGTAGTAGATAAACTGGGTTTTGGGGCAACAAATGATTTTACAGGTTCTCCTGCTTCAAATCCATCTGATGGGCAAACTTTGGGCAGAAAAGTTTTATCAGCAGATAATGCCGAGCAAGACACGGGCAACAATTCTGTTGATTTTGAAATGCAATTAGCAACTCCTCGCGCTAAAAATGCAACTTATGCGCAGTCGCTTAGCACAGTAGTAATAAATGGCGGGGGAGGCGGAGTTTCTGCGTTAAGCTATCCTAAAATTTTAATTTCTGAAGTCCAAATTTTGCCAATAAACCAAAGATTTATTGAGCTTTATAACCCAAATAATTACAGTGTCAGTTTGACCGATTGGTACTTGCAGAGAAAAACACAAACAAGCGATTCTTGGGGTTCTCTTGTTTCTTCAACAAAGTTTGAGGGCAAGTCAATTGACGCAAACGGATATTTTTTGATTTCTCGAGAGCTTGAAAATTCAGACATCTTGTTAGACGTAACTTTAAGCGACAGCAATTCTTTGGCACTAAAAAATCCTCTTGGCGATGTTTCAGATAAGCTAGGCTTTGGCGGCGCCAATGACTTTGAGTTATTGGCAATTGTCACTCCAAGCACTGGGCAGAGTATTGGCAGAAAAGTTTTAAGCGACGGTATAGAACAAGATACAGATGACAATTCTGCTGATTTCGAGTTGCAAAATCCAACACCAAGATTAAAAAATATCACTTATATTGCTCCAGTTTCAGACCCTGGCTCTGGATCAGGCTCGGATATTGGCGAAGATACAACGACACCTGTTGTCGCATCAAAAAATATTTTAATAAACGAAATTCAGGTGGCAGGAGAAAGCGCGAACGACGAATTCGTGGAGCTTTTTAATCCAAATGATTCTGACGTTGATTTATCTGGGTTTTCTCTTAAAAAAGAGACTTCTGGCGGAACAGAGAGCTGTTTGGTAAGTTCAGACGCCTTTTCTGGAATAATTCACGCGCTTGGATATTTTTTAATTGCTCATTACAAAAATGATGACGAAACGGAAAAATATACTGGCTCTGCAAAGCCAGACTTACATTTTTCTGGGAAAAGTTATTCTATAACCCCAAACAATACAATTTTACTTTATGATAATAAAAAAACGCTGGATTTAATGGATAAAGTTGGCTTTGGCAAAGCTTCAGATTTTGAGGGAAGCGGACCGGCATTGGAACCAGACGCTAAAAAAAGCATTACTAGAGTATTGGGAGCAGACACAAATGACAACAGCAAAGACTTTGTAATTTCTGAAACACCAACGCCAAAATCATAGAGGTTTTTTTGCAAAAATTGTTAAAAGATAATATAAGTAGTGTATGGACATAAGCAATCTGGAAAAAGTTTTAGAAGGGGAGCCAAAGTATCGTTTAAAGCAGGCTAAAGAATCGATTTATAAAAATTTAATTTCTGATTGGTCAGAGGCGACTTTTTTTACAAAAGAATTGCGCGATAAATTGAATAAAGCATGTCCGCTGGAAATTAAGGCCGATGTTTTGGTTTCAAAAAAAGAAGATTCTGTAAAAGCCAAGATAACTTTGAAAGATGGTTTGCAAATTGAGACTGTTTTGATGAGGCACAGAGACGGCAGAAACACGGTTTGCGTTTCTTCTCAGGTTGGATGCCCTTTGGGGTGTCTGTTTTGTGCAACAGGAAAGATGGGACTAAAAAGAAGTCTGACTACCGAGGAGATAGTAGAGCAGGTGATATTCTTTGATCGTTATCTAAAAAATAGCAGACGTCGGGCGTCTGCGGATTTTTTTAGGGTGACGAATGTCACTTTTATGGGGATGGGGGAGCCGTTTTTGAATTATGATAATGTTTGGGAGGCTGTGAAAATTTTTAACGATGCAAAATGTTTAAATATTGGAGTGAGGTCTATTTCCATTTCAACAGCAGGAATAATTGAGGGCATAAAAAGGCTTAGCAACGAAAGCTTGCATGTGAATTTGGCAATATCTTTGCACGCTTCCAACGATGAATTAAGAAGATCGTTAATGCCAATAGACAAAACATATCCGCTGGATAAGGTTTTAGATGCAGTTGCTAAATATGTTGAAAAAACCAACAGAAAGGTTATGTTTGAATACGTTTTAATAAAAGGCGTAAATGATTCTGACGAGAATGCCAGAGAGCTTGCCAAACTGATGAATAACAAGCTATATTTTGTTAATTTGATTTTGTACAACGAAACCCATTCGGCACCCTTCGACGCGGCTCAGGACAAGAGATCAGGGCAGGCTGTAATTTTCAAGCCCTCAGACACAAAAAGAGTAGAAGAATTTAGGGCTTTACTGGAAAAATTAAACGTGAGATATACTCAAAGATACAAATTTGGAGATGATATTAAAGCAGCTTGCGGACAATTCGCAACCAATGGATAAACAAAATAATAGCGGGTTAATAACTGCTATTTTTTGTATAAACATATTTGTGTTATAATTATAAAACGCGTTCAAAAGAGCACTTTGACTTTTGTTTTATTTTTTGTTATTTTTAGTGATAAATTCTAAAAGAAAATATATGGAAGAAAAAATCTTGAAACTAACAAACTCTGTTTATAAATTACTGGAGTTCTTTCCAGAATCAGATCCGTTAAAAAACCGGGCAAAGGACAAGGCTTTGGCAATAATGTCTGCCTACGGCAAATCCTCTTTAGAAGAAGACATAGATGCTCTTTTAGGCTATCTTTGGATTGCTAAAACTCAGGGCTGGCTAAATCCAATGAATTGTTTAATAATCTCCAACGAATACGAAAAAATAAGAAAAGAGGCAACGCCAGCAATGTTAGAGCTGACGCAAAAATTACCCGGCATAGAAGATTTGATAACGGTTCAAAAGAGCAAGCCAAAAGAACCAAAAGCTATCCCTAGCTCCGTATTAAATAATATGGGAGCTGATAGCATAGAGGCTCCCATTTATTTTATTTCAGAAAGACAAACTAAGATTATCGAATTTTTAAAAAAGAACGAGAAAGCTCAGGTCATGGATCTGCAAACAATTTTGCCAAACGTTACAAAAAGGACCATAAGAAGAGATTTAGACGACTTGCTTTCAAAAGAAAAGATAACCAGAATGGGAGAGTTTAATCAAATTTTTTATAAACTAAGCAGTTTAGAAGTGATAGGTCAAGGGTAGGACAAGTATGCTACGATAGGACATTTGTTTAAATACTTTGTCCTATCAAAAATGGCCCTAGAATCATTGACTTTTTTCGGTTTTTAGTGTAATATTAAGCTTCAAGAGATGGATAGTTTAAACGAACAATTTAGTCAAATTTACGACCAGTATATTGAAAAAATATATAGGTTTGTTTATTTGAAAGTGAGCTCCCAAGAGATAGCCGAAGATATTACATCTAAGGTGTTTTTAAAGGGCTGGGAAGCGTTCCAGAGCCCCAAGAGCGAGATAAAAAATCCAGGTGCCTTTTTGTATCAAATAGCTAGAAATGCTGTTATAGATCATTATAGAGAGAAAGGTAGGTCAAAGGTGATTTCTATTGAAGTCAGCCCTCAAATGGCTGATATTGGGACAAGCGCGCATGATAAGGCTATTTTGAATGCCGATATTAGCGTTGTGAAGACTGCTATTCAAAAGATTAAAAAAGAGCATCAGGACATAATTATTTGGCATTATTTGGAGGATATGCAAATTAATGAAATAGCCGAATTGCTTGGCAAGCCGGCAGGAACGGTAAGGGTGATGTTGCACAGAGGGTTAAAAGAGTTAAAAGATATTATACAAGAAGCATAGGGTTGTAACACAATGGCTGTTTGAGGCGTCATATTAATAACAGGCACAAAATGTCAAAATTAACTCAAAAACAACTTATTTCCCAGATCAGAGAGCTAAAAGAAATCAAACCCAACAAGGAATGGGCTGTTTTGCTTAAATCGCAAATTTTTGCAGAAAAACAGGTTGAGGAAAAAATCGTAATACAGCCAGCAAAAACAGTCGGAATTATGGATATATTTTCTGCAATGTTTTTTCAGAAAAAATTGGTTTACTCTTTTGCATCTTTGTCATTTTTTATTGTTGGCTTAATTGGATTTGCTCAATACACTGTGCCAGGCGATTTATTGTTCCCAATAAAGAAAGCGTCAGAACAATCAGGGGCTGCTTTGACTAGACAAACAGCGTTGAGGCAAAATGTTACAACTTTAAATAGCAGAATAAATGATTTAGCTCAGGTTGCCAAAGCAGGCAAAACAAGCAATCTTCCTTCAGCAATAAGCGAGGTTAACGAGAGATCGCTAGAATTGGCAAAAAATTTGCAAGAGACTTCAGCAGATTCGCAAATACTAAAAGAAATTATAAGCAGCCATAAAACATTAGCCGACATACCTGGAGCCGATTTAAATGAAAGCCAGGCTACACAGGATTTGCTTGAAGCAGTAATTACCGATTACAAAAAAATTACTTTAACAGACGATCAAAAAACCATATTAACTGAGGCAGAAGATTTGTATAAACAAGAAAAATACAACGACGCTTGGGAGAAGATATACAGTATTCAGCAAGCAAACGTTTTACCTTAAAATTCGGTGTGCGGCAAAGAGTACGTAATTTTTGCCGTTTGGCGCGATTTGCGCGAGCTTTTCCGACCCCTGTGCTGTACAAAGTAGAGCTTAGAGGGCGGAATTGCTCAAACAATTTCGCAATTTGACGAATCGCTGTTCGTGGTTAGTACGTAAAGCCGCGAGCAATAAGGTCGACCGATGAGAAACAAAAAACTTAATAAATAACTTCTTTTCTGTTTAAATATTCATATTCAAACAGACGAGAACAAAAATCAATTACAATAAAATGAGTATAAAAAGAACAATTATAACAACCTTGGTCGCCTTGACTTTGGTTGCAGTAGTTGCTCCTGTTACAGTTTCAGCTACAACAGTAGAAGACTTACAGGCACAAATTGCTGCGTTAACCGCACAATTGTCCTCATTGTCTGGAACAACTACCACATCAAATGGTAACGTTCCTGCAAACTGTGTTGGAATTACATTTTCGAGAAACTTGACAATCGGTTCAACCGGTTCAGATGTAAAATGCTTACAAGAATTATTGAACACATCGTCAACAACTCAAATTGCTTCAACAGGAGCAGGCTCACCTGGTTATGAAACATCATACTTTGGCGCAAAAACCTTGGTTGCTGTTAAAAAATATCAGGCAGAGCAAGGATTCACACCTGCAAATCAGGTTGGTCCTATGACAAGAGCAGCATTAAATGAATGGTTGAATTCAGGAACAACAGGAACAACAGAAACACCTACAACAGGAAATTACCCAGAAGGTTGTACTTCATCCTCAGGATATAGCTCAACAACTGGAGTTTCTTGCGCAACAGGTGCAGCAGTAGTAGTTATTCCATCAGGTTCAATCACAGCAACATTAGCTTCTGATTCACCTGCAGCAGGCGCATTAATTAACAGCCAAGCAACAGCTGGTTTGTTAAACATTAATTTCGCCGGAACAGGTACAGTTACTTCTGTAACATTACAGAGGTCTGGAATTTCTAACCAAAACACTCTCGCAAATATTTACTTATTTGATGGGAACACAAGAATAACAGATGGTTATTCTTTCAACGTTAATGGTACAACTACTATTAATGGTTTGAATATTGCTGTAAACGGAACAAAGACAATTTCAGTAAAAGCTGATGTTTCTTCAACAGCAACAACAGACAGCTCAAGCATCGCAGTTGCATTGACAAGTTTCACAGGAAACAGTCAAGTAACTAGCGCAAGCGTACAAGGTGCAACACAAACAATTGTTACTGGAAGTGCAGCAACAGTTTACCTTGCTACAAATGCTTATGCTTCTAATACACCAACAGTAAATGCTGGCACAACACAGTACACATTCTGGACAGATTCAGTACAAGTCAACACAAGAGCAGTTTTGTTAAAAACAGCCAATTTCAGAATGATTGGTTCTGCTCCATCAGATGCTCTTTCAAACATCAAATTGTTTGTTGATGGCACTGACACAGGCAAAGTTGCAACAATTGGATCTATCACAGGTTCAAACTATGCAATGTTTGACTTAACATCAGCTCCTATCTCATTATTAACAGGTTCACACACCATTGATGTAAGAGCCGATATCCAGAAAGGAACAAACAGAACTGTTCAGTTCTCAGTGCAACAAGCATCTGATTTGACAGTTTATGATCCACAAGTTGGCGTAAACATCGCCGTACTTGGAAATGGTGGTGACGCATTTACTTCAAATGCTGGTGCTACAGTTACAATCAATTACGGAACAGCAACAGTAACTATTGACCCAACATTTACTTCCCAGACAAACATTACCAGTGGCGCAACAAACGCTGTAATTGGTAAATTTGTAATCCATGCTTATGGAGAGGATGTAAAAGTTAGCAGCTTACAAGTTACTCCATTAATTGAAAGCGCAACATCAACAGGAGCTACTTGTACAACAGCCGCAGATGGAACAGGTGCAACAACCGGTGGCTGCGGATTAAACAATGTAACATTGTACTTCAATGGTTCTCAAATCGGTTCTTCTCATAACTGGACAGCCGCCGAAATGACAGCCGCTACTACTATCTCGTACACCTTGGGCTCTCAAATGATTGCCACAGCTGGACAAGATAGCACAATTGAAATCAGAGCCGACCTCCAGACAGCAAACAGCGTCGCATACACTGGTGGTACTGTAAAAGTATCATTGGTAGGTGACACAGATAATGCTTATGGACAGAGCTCACAGTACACAGTTGGAGTTCCAACAGCTACTCAAACCACAACAGGTTTAGCTATTTCAACAGCAACAGTTGTTGTTTCAAAGAGCTCAGCTTATGGAAGCCAATCAGTAGGTCCAAACACACCAGGTGTTAGGATTGGTTCATACGTAGTTCAGAACCAAAGCACATCTGAATCAGTAAGACTTACAACTTTGACAGTTGCTTTGGTAAGCACTGGAACAACCGACTTAACAAGCACTGAGTTAACAGGTTTGTCAGCATTAAGAACATCAGATATAACTGGTTCTGGTTCAACACCAATCCAGCCATCTGCATCAAACACTTTCTCAGTTAATGACACATTGGCTCCTGGAGCTTCAATGACCATTGATATTTATGCCAATACAGGATCAGCAACAATCTTGCCACAAGTTATAACAAGACTTAAAGTTGCTTCAATTGGCGTAACAAGCAATATCTCTTCAGCAGGTACAATGACCTCTGGACAGACAATGACATTGAGCACAGGTACAGTTGCCACTCCAACATTGGTAGTGTCTTCAACAACACCAGCTCAGTACATTGCAGCTGCAGGCGGAGCAACAAGTGCTTCACAGGCAACATTTAGCTTCATCTCAACAAGTGGAGCTTCAAAAATCAATGAATTGAAATTCACAGTTTCTGGTTCAGATGCAGATCCTTCTCAGACAGTTACAAGCGTCTGCGTAGGCACAGTTTGCGCACAGCCAGTTGCTGGAGTTGCAGATTTGACAGGTCTCGCCCTCGATGTTCCAACAGGAGGTGGACTTATTCAAAACGTTCAAGTGTCATATGCTCCAGTCGGAACAGGTGGAATTATTCCTGGAATGGGTTCAACCCTTTCTCTAACCTATGTTAAATACACATCAGGTGGAACAACAGGAACACTCAGCCCATCAGTTGCCGCTCCTATGATAACCTTGGTTGGTTCTAAACCAACATTGGCTGTCTCTACAGGTGGATCAACAGGCATGGTACTTAACGCATCAACAAAGGTTGGCCAGGTAACAGTTACAGCCGATCCAAAGGGTGCTGTTAAAGTAAGTCAGATTACATTTACTCTTGGATACACTGGATACGGAACTGCCCCAGATACAGCATTAACCGCTGCATCAATATCATTGGGTGGAACCAGTACAGCAATATCTGGCAGCTCATGTACAACAGACAATAAGGCATCAGTTGTTTGTACATTGGGAAGCAGCTATGCAAATGACTTCCTCATTGCAGCCGGCCAATCACAGCAATTTGACTTGTATATCACAACAGCAAATGCCGTGGCCAGCGCAACTTTGAAGGCAGTAATTACATCTTCAGTGTCAGCATCTGGATTTAAATGGGATGATACATCAGCAAATGGTGTAAACTCAGAAGGTGTTGCTTTAACAGGCACACTCATCTACGGCTTCCCAACAGGTGCTTACTCAGTAGGCCAATAGTTAGGAAATAATCGGTAACCTCGACTTGTGATCGAGACACCCGATAAGCAAAAAACCGCCGAAAGGCGGTTTTTTGTTGTATGGTATTTTCGTGTTATGGCAATGTTTTTAGAAACGCATCTACGTTTGGTTTTGATTGCGGAGATAATTGCAAAACCTTAAGCGCTTCTTGTTTTGCCTCTGCATACCTGCCCAATTCTTTGTAGAAAAAAGCCAATGAAGAATGGTACTGGGCAAAGTTTGGATTTATTAAAATTAATTTTTCATAGATTGGCGCCAAATTTTGATAATCCAAAATAGATCCATAAGCATCTGACAATTCATCTAAATTTGATTTTGCTGTTAAGTCATAGTGGGCAGATTCAATATTTTTTTTAGCATCAGCAACATTCTTTGAATATATTTGTGAAAGCCCCAAAGCCCAGTAGCAGTCTCCTAAACTTGGATTTAATGCAATACATTTTTCTGAGTAGCTTTTTGCTTTTTTATAGTCGCCCTTTGCAATTTCTAATTTAGCTTGGCCAACCAATGTTTCCTGATGTTTGGGAGCTAACTGCGAAGCTTTATTAAAGTAATAACTTGCTTGGCTTATTAATTTATCCTTTGAGCTGATGTCTTTTTCTTTAGCTATTAGAGAGGTTGTAGAATTGCCCAAGAAAAGCCAATAGCGAGTGTAAAGCGGTTGTGTTTTTACGGCTTCGCTTATAAGCTCCAAATCTTTTTTAACATAAGACAAATTTTTGTCAGGATAAAAATTGCTGCAAGTTTTTGTAAATTCAACATATTCCATTCTGGCATAAGAATTTAAAAAGCTATTATTTTTTAATGTCTTGTCCATTAAAGCAAGCGCCTTATCGCACTGTTTTTTGTTTGCAAGAGTTGAAGCTTTATTTATTTCTGCATTAATTTGAAGCGGCACAAGATTATATTGCCACAAAAAGATTGCTAAAGTTAAAAGAAGGACGCCAATGCTTAATGTTGTCATTACTGATTTTCTTTGTTTTAAATCATGCATGGGCGTGTTCTCCTTGCCATAAATTAAATGCATAGAATACCCAATTAGCATAAAGAAAATCAAATAAGTTGAAAAAGAGTCAAAACTAAAAAAATTAGCAACTAAATATCCAATCAATGTCGCCTGTACTGAATGCGCCTCCAAACTTTTTATTTTTCTCAGAGACCATAATAAAACCGCAAAGAGCGTTAGATAAATTATTACAGCCAAAATTCCTGCCTGCACTCCAATGTCCAGCAAAATGTTGTGTGCTCTGTCCCACCAACCAACGTCGGTGTTTAAATAGGGAATCGACGGATCATAGTGCTTATCAAATCCAACAGAAAAATTTTCTGGGCCATAGCCTAACAAAGGTTTGGATTTCAAAATGTTTAATTCAATTTTCCAAGCAGCAAAACGAGGATCTTGTTTTATAAAGTCAAATGATAATCTTTGTTCTACTAATTTAAATAATTTATTTTGCTTCAAAAATTGAGGATATTGCTTTGTTGCATTGGCATAAAAAACAAATCCTGCCGCTAAAATTATCAGGCATGCAATAGATATTTTTATGATTTTTATCTTCTTGCTGAATTCTTTTTGCGCTGAATTTTGTTCAGAGGACTTTGTAGGATAAAACAACAAAAAGTATAATCCGCCAATTGCAGTTCCAAGGTAAGCTGCGCGCGATCCTGTTAATAAAATAACAAAAGCAAATAGAAATAAAATTAAAAAATAAGCTAATTTTTTCCAGCTAAATTTTTCTTTTATGGCAAACGCTAACGTAATAAAAAATAAAAGAACAAGATATATTGCCAAAAGAATTGGGTTTCCCATTGTTGAAAACGGCCTAGACGATACGTTTGAAAATATTTTGTTGAATAATCCGTAATACTGGATAATAGCCACCAAAGACACTAAAATTCCTATGATAATCGAAAAAATCCAGGCTTTTTTCCAGTGCTCTTTTTTAAACAGAACAAACGTTAAGAAAGAAAAAACAAAGCAGAAAGCGAAAGTTACAAATCCGCCGCCTCTATATGGAGAGCCCCACAGGCTAAAAAGAGGATCTGCAGAGAAAACAGTTGCCAACAGAAAAATTATAAAAAAGGCTGCCAAAGCCCAAATAATTTTATTATTTTTAATGCTTGGCAAGCAAACTTTGCCATTTTTGTATAAAATTTGCCAGCAAAACAAAAACATTATTACTGCCATAATGCTTCTAAAAACAATGCTTTTTCCCCAATCTGCCGGGAAAAAATAGGGCGGTGTTGTTAGAATGGGCAGAGCCAGAATTATTAAAAACCCTAATTTGTAAATCCAACTAAATTTATTGTCATTAGTCATATTTTATGGTAAAAAGATTAAATATTATATTATCTGATAATACAAATTATACATTCAAAAAGCAATGAAAAAAAATAAAACAGGCAAAATTATTAAAGTTGGCATATTAGGACATGGAGAAATTGGCAGTTCGCTTGCCAAGTTTTATAAAAATCCAAAAATAAAAGATTTAAGAAGAGACGACAATTTGATCGGAGTAGATATTTTACATGTTTGCATTCCTTACAATGATGAGTTTTTAGATATAGTAAGAAAAGAGATCGTAGAGATAAAGCCAAAACTTACAATAATCCATTCAACGGTGGCTTTGGGCACAGTTAAAAAACTCGTTTTGGATTTGCCAAAAGAATTGAGCATGGTTGTGCACAGTCCGGTTAGAGGAAACCATCCGCATCTTCACAAAAGCATGAAAGTTTTTGTGAAGTATATAGGAGCAGACAGCAAAAAAGCTGGGCTGTTGGCAGCAAAGCACCTAAAATCGTTGGGCATAAAGACAAAGGTTTTTTATCCATCAAAAACCACAGAAGCGCTGAAACTATGGGATACAACCCAATATGGCTGGATGATAATTTTGAATAAAGAAATAAAGAAATGGTGCGATGAAAACGGGTTAGATTTTGAAAAAATTTACACAGATGCCAACAAATCATATCACGAGGGCTACAAAAAATTTGGCAGGCCAGAAGTTTTAAGACCCTATTTAAAACACGTTCCCGGGAAAATAGGCGGACATTGCGTTATTCCAAATTGTGAAATATTAGGCAGTGAAATAGCAGCCCTAATTTTGCAAAAAAATAGTGCTTATAATAAAAAAGATAGTTAAACCAATTAATTTTTTTAAAATGGACACTTTAAATATAAGGAGAAAAATACCAGAATTTATAAAAAAAAGAGTCAGATGGATTTATCATAAGTTTAGCATGAAGCTAGAAGAAGAAACCATTAAAGATTTAATGGAATATTATTCTTTAGATAGAAAAAAAGTCATGCACTTATTAGAATCAAGCGGAAGATTGAGCACTGATTTTTGGTATTGTTTGAATCCTAAAACAGTAGAAGACATTAGAAATGTTTACATAGAAGACCCTTTTTATGTGTTTAATCTTACAATATGGCATGCGACCAATGTGCAAATAAAGCAACGCAAAAGAATGCTTGAGTTGGCAAAAGGAAGGGTTTTGGATTACGGCGCAGGTGTTGGAGATATGTGCATAATGGCAAAAAAGAAAAAATTAGAAGTGGATTATGCAAACTTGCGTGGTAGAGTTTTTGATTTTGCCAAGTGGCTGTTTAATAAAAAGGGATATGATATACCTATGATTGAATTGTCATCAAGCGGTATTTCCAAAAATTATGATACAATTTTTTGTATAGATGTTATAGAACATGTCACTGACCCAAAAGAACTTCTTAAAAATTTCGTTAATCATCTAAATAATGGCGGATATTTAATGATAACTTCACTGGATCCAATTACCGGAGAAGATATACCAATGCATTTTAGTTTTGACTTTGACCCAGAAAAATATTTGGAATCACTAGGTATGATCAAGTCTGAAGATAGTTTTTTGTGGATAAAAAAGAATTAATCTAAATTAAATGGAACAACAGCCGTTAGTGTCAGTGGTTATTCCTTCATATAATAAAAAAGGGAGCATTAAACGGGCTGTTTTAAGCGTCTTAGATCAAACTTATAACAATATAGAGATAATTATAGTTGACGACGGTTCAACAGACGGTACAGATAAGGTAATTTTTGAACTTGCAAAAAGCATTCAAAATGTAAAATGTATAAAAAACGAAACGAATTTAGGACTTGTAAAAACGCTAAATAAAGGAATAGTCGCAGCAAGGGGCAAATATATAGCTCGCTTAGATGACGACGATTACTGGTGTGATAAAGATAAGATAAAAAAACAAGTTGATTTTTTAGAAAATAATCCAGATTATGTTTTAGTTGGTGGGTGGGCGATTGAAGCAGATTCAAAAGGGAAAGAAATTACGAAATATTTACCTCCAGAAAAAGATGAAGATATTAGGAAAAAAATATTAGGTGGAGACGCTTTTATACACGTAACAGTAATTTTTAAAAAAGATGCTTGGGAAAACGCAAAAGGGTATGACGAATCTTTTAATGGTATAGAGGACTGGGAACTGTGGCTTAAAATGGGGTTAACAAAAAAATTTTATAATATTCAAGAAATTTTTGCTGTCCACTTGGGGCATAATAAGAGTAACCTAAGTTATTTTGAAAAAAGATACAGCCGAGAAAAACGGCTTAAACTTAGTATAAGACTTGTTAAAAAGTATCGCAATTATTACCCTGGATATAAAAAAGCCATGTTATATTGCTGTGCGCGATATTTATATTCTTTTTTATTTTTTAAAAAACAAATACGGCCGCTATTATTAAAGCTGAAGAATTTATTATCATTCTAACGCAATTTATTGACACCCTTTTAAATAGGAGTATTATAAAAATACAAATTTAGTAGGGGAATAGATAAATGAATCAAGAAAATATAATTGCTATAATTCCAGCTCGTGGCGGATCTAAGGGTATTCCTAGAAAGAATATCATTGATTTGGGGGGATACCCTCTGATCGCTTATTCTATAGTAGCAGCGAAAATGTCAAAAATGATCTCAAGGGTTATTGTGAGCACTGATAGCGAGGAAATTGCTAAAATTGCAAAGGGGTATGGGGCAGAGGTTCCATTTCTAAGGCCTGCGGAATTTGCGACAGATAAAGCTGGAGACTACGAGGTTTTAAAACACGCATTGAATTGGCTAAAAGAGAATGAGAATTTTGAGCCGGATTATTTAGTTCATCTTAGACCGACTACGCCCCTTAGGGATCCAAAGATAATTGATGAAGCAATTAAAAAATTTGTTGAGGCAGATGAAACAACGGCACTTCGCTCTGCTCATGAATTAAAAGAATCACCGCACAAGTTTTTTGAAATTAAGAACAGGTTTTTCGCTGGATTATTTATGGAAGATTCCAATCCGGATTTTCAAAACTTGCCTCGTCAGGATTTTGCGACCGCCTATCACCCTAATGGTTACGTAGATGTTTTAAAGACAAAAACAATATTAAATGAAGGAGTTTTGCACGGCAAAAAAATTACCCCTTTTATAACGCCGTTTTTGATAGAATTAGATGGGATTGATGACATAGATTATATTAAGTTTGATTTAAGCAGAAAGGAATTAGAAATTTACGATTTTCTAAAAAATAACTATGGTCGTTAAAACTAAGTATAGGATAATCAAAGAAAATTTTTCGTTGGATAATAATTTACTGCAACGCTCAATCGCAAAAAAAGAGGCAAAAGCCATTATTAATCCCATATCTTTAAGCTGGAATAAGGCAGTAGATTTTTCTGTGTATGACAATAAAGGAAATAAATGGATTGATATGACTTCTGGTATTTTTGTTGCTAACGCCGGACACTCTAATCCTTTTATTAAAAAAGCAATAAAGAAACAACTTGATTCGGATTTGATATTTGCCTACAATTATCCTACAGAGATTAAGGAAAAGTTTTTATCAAAACTTTTTAAACTATCGCCGTCTTATTTTGACAAGATCACTCTTTTAAATTCTGGTTCGGAAGATTTGGATGTTGCCTATAAGTTAATAAAGTTATGGGGCAAAAAAAATAGCAAGAAATATATAATTACATTTAATGGATCTTATCACGGCAGAGGGCTATCAAACGACTTAATATGCGGTTCAAAAGATAAAGCGCGATGGTCTGGTGTTGTTGACACAGATGTTAAATTCTTGGATTTTCCGTATAAAGAAACTGACAATTTTGATGAAAGTAAAATAACTGTGCCCCATGATCAAATTGCAGGATTTGTTTTGGAAACTTTTCAGGGTTGGGGAGCATGGTTTTATCCGGAAAAGTTTATCAATGACTTATATAATTTTGCCAGAAAACACGGGGCACTGGTTTGTTTTGACGAGATGCAATCTGGGTTTTACAGATTGGGAAAACTTTATGGCTATATGACTTATGGAAAAGACATTAAGCCAGATATTATTTGTTTGGGAAAGGGAATATCGTCATCTTTGCCAATTTCTGCTGTCTTAAGCAAAAAAGGTATTTTAGACATTGACGAAACAGCAGATTTGCATGGCACACATTCGGGAAACCCATTATGTTGCGCAGCCGCATTGGCGAATATAGAATTTTTAGAAAAACTATCAAAATCGAATAAATTTAAAAAGACAATATCTGTTTTTAGGAAAGGCTTTAAGGAAATGGAAACACTACCAGGAGTTAAGAAAGCAAATGTTAGAGGAATGATTGCAGGACTAATTTTTGATGATGCCGAAATCGCAACAAAAATAGTTGAAAAATGTATTTATAACGGAGTATTACCTGTTTGTACAAATAGGAATTCTATAAAAATTGCTCCGCCATTAACAATATCAGAAGGTGCACTAAAAGAGGCAATCGAAGTTATTAAAAAATCTATTTTAGATAATTAAAATATGAAAGCTGTTCGTCATTTTGGCATAGTTGTGAGCGACATGGAAAAATCTTTATATTTTTATAGAGATCTTTTGGGCTTAGAAGTAAAAAAAGATATTATAGAGAAGGGAAATTTTATAGACACCATTTTGGGTATTAAAGATGTAAAAGTAAGAACAGTCAAAATGTCTGCTGATGACGGCAATATTATAGAACTTTTATGTTATAAATCCCACGTAAAAAAATCCCGTGAAGATAATGAATTTTTTGATATTGGAGCTTCGCACCCAGCCTTTACTGTTGAGAATATTGATGAAGAATATAAAAGGCTTAAGGAAAAAGAAACAAAATTTAGTTGTCCGCCACAAGTTTCTCCCGATGGAAGAGCAAAAGTCACTTTTTGTTATGATCCTGACGGAGTACCCGTTGAATTAGTCGAAATTTTAAAATAAAAAAAATTATGAAATGTTTACTATGCGATAAGGAGGTTAAAACTATAATAGCTAAAAAGCTCCGTGGAGGAGAGGAAAGAAATGTATATTACTGTGAAATGTGCGGGCTAGGTATATTAGACAATGAAGAAACAGAGAGCGGTTTGAAGGATTTTTATAGCGAAGCTTATAGAAAAAAACACACACCATCGATTAAAAAAGATTCTAGCCCAGAGGACCTTTTTAATGTTTATTCAAAATTTCAGTCAGAAAGGATAAATTTGATAAAAGGATATCTTGATAAAAAAAGTAAATTATTAGAAATCGGCTGTTCTGCCGGAATGTTTTTGTTTCACGTTAGAGACTATGTTGCCGAAGTTTTTGGCATAGACTATGATTTAAAATCAGCTGAATTTGCCTCTAAGATTTGTGAGTGCAAAGTATTTACCGATAACATAGAAAAAACCGATCTTAACGAAGGAACATTTGATGTTATTTGTTTATTTCAAATTCTAGAGCATATAAAAAATCCTATAGAATTTATTAAAAAAATAAAGAAGTATTTAAAGCCAAACGGAGTACTTTATATAGAGGTGCCTAATTTGCATGACGCTTTAATTTTTGCATATGATCTTCCCAATCATTATGATAATTTCTATTTTCATCCGGCGCATCTTTGGTATTTTACCGATAAAAGCTTGGAAATTTTAATGGAAAAATTAGGATTTGAGGGTAAAGTTTTTTTCACCCAAGATTACAATATTTTAAATCACATGAGTTGGATAAACACTGACACCCCGCAACCTAGTTGCATACCGGGACTTTCTTCGCCTTTTTTGCCATTAAGAAAAAGTTTGGGCGCTGAAAAAATAAAAGAGATGAATTATTTTATTCAGGATGTTGATGTGAATTATAAGAAACTTTTAGTAAAATTGGGAATGACGTCAAATGTGTCTTTTATCGGAAAAAATAAGCAATAATATATAAATATTAATTAAATAAAGCAATATGATAACAACAAACAAAGTAAAAATTGGGAATAGAACAATAGGGGATGGCGAGCCGGTCTTTGTAATTGCAGAGATAGGCATAAATCATAACGGAGATATAAGCATCGCAAAAAAACTTATAGATATGGCAGTGGATGCAGGGTGTGACGCTGTAAAATTCCAAAAAAGAACAATTGAAGTAGTTTATACTCAAGAAGAATTGGCAAAACCAAGAGAAAATCCTTTTGGCGCAACCAACGGAGACTTAAAAAAAGGGCTTGAGTTTGGAGAGGAGCAATATAAAGAAATAGATAACTATTGCAGGCAAAAAGGAATAATGTGGTTCGCTTCACCTTGGGACACAAAGTCGGTTGACTTTTTGGAAAAATTTGATGTTCCTTGCTACAAGATTGCCTCTGCTTCTCTTACAGATGATGAACTTCTTAAGCTAGTAAAATCAAAAGGGAAGCCAGTAATTTTATCTACTGGAATGAGTACAATAGAACAAATTAAACACGCAGTTGAAGTTTTGGGCGGAGACAACTTGGTTTTGCTCCACTGCACGTCAACCTATCCGTCCAAGACCGAAGAGCTGAATATAAGAGTTATTCCATGGATGAAGGAAAACTTCGCT
>Ga0172381_10003147_pt1 | contig 17658 bp, 30 predicted proteins | sample Leawel6488metaG_FD_119754 | JGI IMG/M metagenome (GOLD analysis project Ga0172381, IMG submission 119754) | Leachate microbial communities from a municipal landfill in Southern Ontario, Canada - Leachate well 64-88 metaG | ecosystem: Engineered > Solid waste > Landfill > Unclassified | place... | reverse complement strand
ATATTAAAAGATTTTGTTTTTTCTTGTGCTTCTTTTATTGAATCAAATTCTAATGTTTCACCAGTAGTTTTATTAATACCAATAACTCCAGAATCATTTTTAATATATATACTTCTTTTACTAATTTCTTCTTCTGTAGAATTTGTATAAAGAAATACGTATCCATTAAGTTGTTTAACTTTTCCTTTCAAAACTGTTATAATATTTGTTGTTAAAATATTTAATTCTCTTGATGCTATAGATATTGATTGATATTTTCTATAAAATTTCCCCTTTTTATAAACAAGTATAGATCTGGCTTTTTTTAAATTTGCTCCTTTTAAAGTATCTTTTATAGATTTATCGAAATTATCTTGCCATGTCATTAATTGAATATTCCCAAATTCATATCCTTTATAATCATTAATTCTATCAACAGATGGAACCATCATTTTTTTATAATCTGAATTTACCCAATCATAATATAATTTTTTAAATGCAGGATTAAAAATAACCCATTCAATAAATTCTTGTTTAGAATATTTTGGAATTGGGAATTTTTTAGTTTTTGATGAACCTCTTTGAGACCAATACATTTTATCAATTAATCCAAAAACAGTTTTTCTTTTATTATTACTTGTTTCTTTTTTACATTCTTTACAGGTCATACAATGTAAATCATTAGACGATGAATCTTTAAAAAAATCATCTAATAATTTTTCTTTTTTACATCTCATACAAATTTTTGTTTTCATCGGTCGGTATTTTTAAAAAGCATAATTAAACTGTTGTATCAAATAAAGCGGTTCCTGAATGTCTTTTTTCTTTTTTCTCTTTATAAATCTTAGCCTTTAATTTTTCATCAAAGTCAATAAGTTTTGTAGCAAGAGACATGGCCTTTTCTTTTTCAGAAGAATTATCCATCATGATTCTTTGTTTAAAATGTTTTACTTCTTTTTCATTATTGACTACTACCTCTGCTTCGAATTCAACCATAACCTCTTTCTCATATTCTATGTTGCCTACACGCTTTAAGAGGTCCTCTATATCACGTTTTAATCCAAGATATAGTTGTTCTACCGGAGTGTATTGAAGTTCGATATAGAGGTTTATAATCGATTTTATGATACGGTTATTCTCAAAGTCTTTTATTGATCTCTCCAGAAGATGTTTTTCAATGACCATCTGCCTACGTGCTTGTGGAAGTTTATTCTCATAGACACCATCATTTTTGTAGACATAAAAGATATAGGTCGCGGTATCATCAACAAGTTTTTTAATAACGTGCTTATCACTATTATATAATTCTATTACAGCAGGAAGTGTTTGTCCTTCTTTTGTAAATTCGGCTTTACCATTATTTAATACTATAAATGACATTGTTTTTAGTTTTGAGTACCTCTACCTTGATCATCAGAAACCGAAGGGGTTGGTAATGGATCCCTATCTTCATGTTTTGTTCCCGGATATCTATCTTTTTTAGAAAATAGACGTCTTGCTCTTCCACAACATTTTACTAATACAGTTTTCATAATTACTTTTTTTTAAATGATAATTTATAAAATCCTTTAATACCAATACCAATATTTTTCATATTCGATATTGGAAACTTAATTTCAAACTCATATGACCATCTCTTCTTCATAACTAACAAAGCATTAGCAGTTAAATTCATCTCACTAAAGAATGGTGTAATATTAGTTTCAAGGCCAGCGCCTAAATAGAACTTATTGACTGGTATTTCACCGTAATTGTTAATGGTAGTATTGATTACAGTTAAGCGCCTATTTTGGAACCCTAAGATACGTTTTTGCAACTTGTTTTGATAAATAGTATCAATAAGAACAATCAATGCACTAGTGTCATCTTTTAAGGTATCACAGTAGATATTCTTCGAATAATAATCTTTGTATAATAATTTACACTTTTGAAGTATCACTGCAGTATCTACATCTTTCCAAAAAGTATCTGAAGGAATAATTACTTCATAAGGTACTGGTTTGTCCTTATATGAAATAACAGGATAAGGATCTCCTGGTATTGTTTCCGTAACAGTAGTGGTTACTATTTCAGGTTTTCTTGAACACTGAAAAAGCAAAAGGATAATAACTATTGTCATTATCCCAATAATCAAAAAATCAATCCAACGTTTCATAATATTGTATTTAAAATTTCAATTGCCTCTAACAACGCATCACATAATTTGTCATTGTAATTTTTATCTTTAATGATAGCTAGGTCTTCTTTATTATCTTGAAAACACCATTCTAATAAAACAGCCTTATACGTTTTTCCTGTAAGTACAGTCCAATTATTTTCCTTGTCAGTATCACCATCTGTTTTATCATAACGAAACTTCAATTCAGGAAAAGAAGTTGAAAGTACTTCCAATATTTTTGTTACCGCGATATCAGACTTCGTTTGTCCAATAGTTGTCCATGCTTCTACTCCTCTTGCAGACATCCATTCATTACCACTACCGGCCGCATTATTATGTAAAGACAAAAGAAATTTATTTGCCTCAGGAAAAGTATTTGCTCTTTTTACCCTTTCTGATAACCCAGGTTCATTATCTTCTGGTGCTGTAAGATGAACCGTATATCCATTACTTTCAAGAAGATTTTTAAGTTGTCTACAAATATTTCTACTCCAAAAATATTCTCTGTGTGTTCCATCGGGAGAACATTTTCCTGGTACATCTTTACCATGTGCTGCATCAAGTATGATTACTAACTGTTTCATTATTCATATTTAATTTAGTGGTTATTATTATTATTTTTTTTTCATGTTCAGTTAATTGAACTTCATGTTCCTCAATAATTTTATCATGTTCTTCTTGTTTTTTCTCGATTGTTTTATGTTTTAAAACACATTCTCCTTGCAGTAAGTTCATCTCTCCTTTATTTTTCTCCATCATTATTCCAAACTCATATAGAGCGTTGGTAAGACTCTTAATACTCTTTAGTGCATCTTTGCCATAAAAGGCCAGTACTGCCATTAAAATACTTATTAGACTTCCTATGATAGTAATACAAACTATTATTATTTTCCATAATAATGGAATTGCCTCTACAACTACAACGTCGTTTAATAATGTCATTGTTTCGCTCCTCCTATCAATGACCTACGTTTTAATAAATTAGCAATAGCATCAGAACTAAAACCTGCAAAAAAAGCATTACCTATGTTTATCTCATTACCCATAATTTCACTAAACAAAATAATAATTATAGGTAAAAGTATAAATGATATAAGTATTCTTTTCCAGTTATCGTTAAACCAATACTTTATAGAAAACTTTTTAGGACTCGTTAGACTTTCAGGCCTTCTTCCACAAATATCAAATAAAAGATTAAGCAACAATCCTCCTGTTGCATAGAACATAAACACACAAAACTGAATTGGTGTTATGCCATTAAACAATAAATAAAAAAATTCTTTCATAGTTGTAAAATTAAATAATTATTTGACTTGCTTTGTTTAAAAAATACTCTAATCCTGATGATATGCTAAATTCATAATCTGCTTGTGATTGCCAATTAGCACCAAAAATTTCAGGTTTATTGAAAAGTTTATACCAATCTTCAATTGAATTATCACAAGCAAATCCCTTAGCAATAAGACTATTTTTTATATTATCTAATCTTATTTGATTATTAATAGCATCTTGTTGTTCTGCTTCATAAGTATTGCGTAATAGTTCTTTTGATGCTGCAATTTTTAATCTTGTATATGTATCATTTTCTATTGACTTTTCTTCATCAGAAAGTTTTTCCCAATCATAATCTAGTTGCATTTGCTTTTTTAAAAAATCCTGATATAATGTTTGAAATTTTGTTTCCATTATATTATTCCTTTGTAAAATAAATATTTATTTAAAATCATGTTATTAGTCCAAGCAGCATTATCTATTAATATAGCATCTATATTACCTTTATAATAATATGGTGAGGCTATATTTCGCCGTCCTATAGTAAGATTATCCGTTGAATTATAATTATAAACTGAAGTTGGTACACCAGTTGCAGTTTCTAATTTTCCATCAACATACATTATTACATTATTGGAATTTATATTAGTCGTAGATGTTGTAATTATCGCACATAGGTAATGCCAGTTATTGTCAAGAATTATATATTTAGTTCCTATGGCTGTTAAACAATTAGTTCCACTACCTTTCAGGAGTACTTGCAAATAACCGCTTCCTGATGTAAATACTGCCCATCCAGCGGTAACTCCATTAAAAGCCATAATAGCTCCATTTGTAGATGTTCTAGCGGCTTTAATCCATCCGGATACCGTAAAAGTTGTATTTGGGAATTTAAAATAAGTACTAGGGATATTAATAACACTTGAAACTCCGTTAAAATATGCAGAACCATGCTCTATACCTGCTTGCCATGTTATATTAGTTGAAGTCCCATTAGATAAAGCCAAAACGTCATTCGCGTTGCCATTTAATCTCCATTGTGCTATTGCTGCCATATTAAAAAGCTGTATAAATTAATTGTGGTACAACATAAATTTTTGCTTGATAATTTTGTGCTTTATTTGTTGCCCCTGCACTTGATGGTATTCTTAATGTAAGATTATCACCTAATGATAAAGAACAAGCACTTAATCCATAAATTCTTAAATAACCTGTACCAATTGTTTTATCGTTCTCTGCTACACCAGCAGCATTAGTAACTTCAAAGTAATTAGCACCCGAAGCTGTTATTACAAATGTTCCATTATTATTAGCATTAAAGTTCTGTCCATTTATAATTACAGTATCGCCTATATTTGGATTAGTTGATGTATAATTGGGATCCGTTCCTGTACCATCAAAAGTATATCTAAAAGTTGTTCCAACAGGATTAGTAATATCGAATCTTGTAGTACTTGATGTTCCATCTTTATGTGGTCTCTGACCTCTTAAATAACTATTAGTAGTTAAATCTGGCGCTGAGGCAAACATAGATACTGTTCCTCTATAAACATTTGTAGTACAGGAAGCACCAGCACCTGCAGCTGCTGTCAATACTGCAATATCCAAAGGTAACATATACTTTGCAGTTATAATATCAGACATGTAAGTTCCTTGTGGGTAAGAAGCATCAGCAATTACCTCACCTGGTATCGTTATACGAAAAATATAATCGGTAACTTTTCTATCATAAGAAACTTTGAAATCTATATCATCAACTAATAAATCTGTTTCTGTTACAACCGTTGCTGTTATTGTTCCTGAACCACCTGGATTAGAATTTACAACACTACTAACATATCCTATTCGTCTTTTTGTTCCTGCTGCATTTGTACATGTAAACAAAGACAGAAGTATAAGTCCACAATCTTTATCGGTACCTGTAAAAGTAAATGTTGTATCACTTGCATAAGTTCCTGTAAGGCTTGTCCATATTTCACCTGCTCCTGGTGATCCACCTACTGCTACAAAAGGATCTGCGAGTGTTCCTGTTCCTGTTATGGTCACACCATCACCTACCTGATCACCAGTATTTGAACCAGAAATAGTAGGTTTGTTTTTGATATAATCTGCTAAAAGATTATTAGCTTGTGTCCAGTCAGATTGTATTTGTGCTGCTGGTATTGTTGGTAATCCACTTAAATCAGAATAGGCTATTTGTTGAAAAGATATTGCACCAGTAGTCTGTGTTGCACAAAGATAAACATTTGTTGCTGGCGTACCACCCATAGGTACCGCTCCCTTATGTGTACTATCAGGATCACTAATTGAAATATCAGGTGTTAATCCACCAGATGATGATAAAGGCAATGAAGCTGTTACTGATGTTACTACTGTTCCTATAAGTGCATACTGTGTATGGGGATTACCTACTACAAGATTATTAAGACTATTATGATCAATACCTGCTGCTAATGCAATAGCTGTTATCTGCTGACTTGTTAACGTGAATTGGATAGAAGTACTATTAACAACTGTTACTGGCGCGTGTGATGATCCTATTAAGGAATTAACGGTAATCAATAATTGAATAAGGTCGAAAGATATTATCTGATTGTTTGATCTCCAAAAGAAAAGATTATCAGCGCTGTTTATTGCATATTCTCCATCAGCAAGGTCGGTATTTAACCAACCATTGGCATCAACCTGTAAGGTCAATGGATGAGGTAAGGTAGGTACCTGACCAGATATTTTTAATACCAGGGGTTCTGGTCTGAGTCCACTATGTAGTTGCATTTAAACATAAACTTAGTTTTGTTCAAGCCACTCTATTACTTTCTCTTTCCCTTGTAGTGCAATATCCCATGGTACCAATTTATTTGAATGGAAAATATTTTCTGTCCATTCTTTTTCATTCTTCCACCAACCACAACGAATTCCACTAATAAAAGTTTTTATTTCTTTTTTCTCTTTACCATAAACAGTAACTTCCTTTTTATATTTTACTATTTGTTTTACAATTAGTTTTAAAGTCAAGTTCTCTTTATGAGCAACTTCATCTCCCTCGATAAAGTATTTTTTCTTAGTATGCATTCTTTAAAAATGTTTCACAAATATACAACGAAATTACTCATATGCAAATTTTAATAAAAAAAAAGTGCCAACCATTTCTGATTAGCACTTCCAGAAGGACCGTTATCATTCTCTGATTTGGTCTTGTCTTAATAGGTGAGAGGGATGGTTACTTGTCGCATTTTTTACAAGAACCTTTACCTCTCTTCTTTTTAACCGGTTTCTTCATAACGTTAGTTATTGATCGTCACAAAGATAGTAAATATTACTATACAAAGTCAAGTTTTAATTGATATCTGTATTAGAAATATCTTTAGGTTTTTCCTCTTTTATAGAATAAGGATCTATACCATCAATCCAATCTTTACGTGGATCATCAATATCACTGTCTGCGATACCACTAATGTTTCCTTCCTGACATTTGTAATAATTCATCTTATCCCATAGAAACATTCTTCCTGCAGGTACTTTTCCATTCTGATCAACAAAAGGTTGATTCATATAAACGCGCATACCCGGTCGTAAGGTCATAGGGTGTTCTTTGTCAAATCCCGGTCCTACAGCAACTACTATAGCCTGATAAGGATACTTGTCAAAGGTCTGCATTCCTTCTACATCTCTCTGAGAAATAGAATCAGGAAGAAGAAGATTTGTTTTCTTTACCGGCATAACATTTAATGGAAGTACCAATACCTGATCTTTAATAGGAAAGAAACCTATTGTTGAGAAAGCTCCATACTTTTCTACTACTTTTACTTTTTCTTTTGTCATAATTGTTAGTTTAATTTGATTTTTAATATGATGTTATTATTTTTTACTAATTCTTTTAAGATATTAAGTTCATGACGTTGAACTTCCATAGCATAATAAAGTTCGAAATGATCATGAGGAATCCAAAGATAAATGTTTTTGTCTTTCATAATAGTTGATTTAAAAAGGTACGTCTTTAATTTTACTATCCCATTCATCTTGTTCTTCCAGACTATTTCCCGGGATCATCCTATCATCATCAAAAACCTCTTCTTTAGGTTTTTCAGATTCAGACAGTGATCTTAATGATTCGGAAATAATACTTACATAAAATTTACCTTCGTACTTTCTTCCCTTGATGTCATAAAGAACTTCTACCATATCATTGATACTACAATCATTTAAAACTTCAATAGCATAGTCCTTACAGTCTATCTTAATAGGATTAGGGTTACTACTGGTACCAATGTCAACTACCACAGAACGCATCTTAAAGCCACTCTTAAAGACTTTTATATCTCCAATTTCTACGATGACACCAAGCAGTGTGTTCATTTTCTGTCAATGAGTTTAAGTTGCACCTGGCCATTAATGATCTTCATATCTACATCACAGTTACAGACATCCGCGATCTTCTTTATCTCAGCAACATTAATATCCTGTTTACCTGATAAGATACGCCATAATGACACCTTGGATATTGACATCCTATAGGCAAGGTCAGTGAGAGTGAGTGACCGTTGTTTTAGTTTTGACTTAACGATATTTTGAATATCCATTATAGTAAGATTTTATTTATGAAATAGTATTTAAAAATTCAAAAAGTTTTTTGTTCCATCTGGCATCAGAAAGTGCATTGTGTTCATTTTTCTGTTTGGGATAATTAGGAGCATTTTTTAATCCTTTTGATAACTCTTTCCAATATGTTATACTAATTTTATTATCAACAATATGCTGATAAATTTTATCATCAAATATCTGTTTTAAATCATGACAATACATTGGAAAGCCTTTCGGTAAATCAACCATTCTTCCGAATAACCAACAGAAAACAATCCAATCGTAATCTGAATAATAACCGTAAAATTCAAGAGGTGTTTTATCTATATCTCCTTCAATAATTCCAGTATTACAATTTCTATGATTATTATACCTTATAAACCTTTGAACTTCTTCTGCAATCTGCTTGTTGGATTTTCCCCATTTTTTAATTACTTCCTTCAAGCCTTTGTAAGACATGGTTACTAAATTCCCAATATCTTCTTTTGTAAACTCTGTGCCAATAATAGCATGTTCCGCCCAAATTGGTTTTAAAACATTTTCTCTTAACCAGTAAACTCTTATGGGTGGTTTATTTCTTTGATCTCCATTACCATGATTTAACTCATATCTATTCCATGCCTCCTTTAAGTTAAAGTCCTTGCTGATGGCATAATACTCTCTGCCATCATCTGCCACAATGCCTATTGAAATTAAATCAATGGTTGGTTTTGTGTGTCCGAATAAACTCTTTTGAGTTCCTTCTATGAACTCAGTGTCTATGAAATATTTCATAGTTGTTCTCCATTATCTTCTTCCATAGGAATAACAAGTTGCGCTGCCTTATTCTTAAAGAGATATTGATAACATTCATCAACAACGCCATCACTATCTTCTCCTAAAGTACCTTGACCGGCCCAATGGTCTGTCTCCATAGAGATATTAGGTGTGTTAATAGCAACCTTGGCACCTGACATAGTTTCAAAGGTAGAAAGTACCATCACCTGTTCACTATCATTCTTCTCACTAATAACGATACCATTGATAGTCAGCTTGTCTTTGTTTTCTTCTGGCATATCAAAAACCTCTGCCACTAATGGCCCAAATTTCTTTAAGGCATTGATAAAGTCAGGATGTGGTTGTATCTTACTTTTCTCTGTGTATTCTTTATCACTACTATTCGACTTATAGTTGATGGTGACCAGGTTCTTCTCAACCTTTACTTTCTTTAATCTGAAGAGTTCTTTTTTCATGTGTTTTATTTTTGATTTATAATTGATAACAAAGATAAACTATAATGAAACACTATTACAAATAATGTAATATAAAATTTTCAACACATTACTAACAGGTTAATGAGCACGTCCAAAATCAGCTGGTATCTGCCCCCATAATTTAGTGTGCCATAGATGTACAGGATTGTGTCTATGATGACTTTGTAGCCAAGTGATACATTCATCCATAAGTTCAAAGACATGCTTATTATCGTCTCTATTGAGCATAGTATTATATCTCTTGTTCTTCACCCACGCGATAGCTGTCATACTATCAGAATAGACATCAACACTAATCCCTATTGTCTCACTATGAATCAATGCCTGAACTATGGCAAGAAATTCTGAAATATTGTTTGTCGCTACTCCAAGTTTGGTATTAAAGATAACATCTCCTGATGATAGGTCCAGACACCGGTACTCAGATAAGCCGGGATTAGGCGCCAAGGTACTACCATCTACTCCCCATCCATGAACCGGTTTTGGATAATAAATATTGGGATTATTATTTTTTTTTGACACCACCTTATTCTTATTAAAGAATTTCTTTTTACTAATCTTCTTAATTGAAACTACATTACCATCTACTATCTTATATTGATAACCATTCTTATAATATTCCATAACTATTTTTTTTACTAATGTAGTTAACTACCTTGAATGGCTTAAGCCTTTGGATGGGTAAAGTAGGTCTTCCCTCATTAGTCTCCTAATAAGTTCTACCTACCAGATATTAACTATCCTGTCATGGAATCGCCCCTATCTAAGTACCCTATATCATCAACAGATATTGTATAGGGATGGAATCAACTTAAAGATTAATCTGCAATCTCCCTACCGGCTCACTCCCTTGTATCACCGTTCTATTATGTAGGTTCCCCCAGTATAGATTAAGATACCGCGCTGCGTGTCTTATCTTACATCCCGTCCACGATACCCCTAAAACACCAATAGCCCCCATATGGGAGCTATCAATGTGAAACTTGCCATGTGAATGGAAGTAGATTGGCACGCTTGCCAATATTTTTAATAAGATAATGTCTTTATCTATTTCCATTTAATTTTAATAATGCAACAAATTTCAGGTCAAAGATAAACACATTTTATTTCATAATACAAATATTATCAAAAATATTTTTTACTTTCTGTCTTTATAGATATTAAAAGGCGCCTTCAAAGAATAATGTGGAGGTTCTTCAAACTTAGTCATATTACTATTCAACTTCACCTCTCCGGTTATGTCATAATACTTACCATCAATTTCAGTGATCATATGATTCATATCGTAGTGAGGATTGGCTTGTGGAAACACTTCTTTTAGTATCAGGTAGAAGTGATAACAGCTTCCTTCTGTATACACTTCCTGAGAACCTATAAAGGAATCTCTGATCGTTGCAATAAAACTTTCTACATTCATATTAATTTTTTTATAAAAATAATAAACATTTTTCAATTTACAACATACCACCTAAAATTATTCCAATCATATTCCACTCCTGTACTAACACTAATACATAACCACTACCTTCTGTAATAACATGGACACCTAACCTTGACACCTCTCACACTATATGGACACCTACTATCCATATAACACCCCCCCCCACTCCTATCATATCCCCCATATCAACTTTTATATATTTTTACTCTCTCTCGAGGAAACCCCCCACCTACTCCCGGTAGGGTTATAATAAAAAATAAAGTTATTAAACCATTAAAAAACAACAAAATGAAAATTGACAAAAAAACTTGGGAAACAGAACAGCCAATCGGAAGTGCTTTTTTAAGTAATTGTCCTGACTTTGAAATCGGAAAACAGACCTGTGTAGGCAGTTCAAAAGTTACTAAAAAAGGCGAGAACGAAGGCAAAACAATGCTACGTTTCACACACGAGAATGGAATTCCATTCTCTATGGGAATGGGAAACTACAAAGCATTTTGTGATGTGGCAAAGGTCAGCGGGTGCGACAGTAAAGGGAATATTCTTGATGTGAACAGTCAGAAAATTTCCGGTACGTATTCCATTGCACAGTAACAAACAGATTAGAGAGAGTGTAAAAGCTCTCTCTTCTTTTTCTTATTATTAATCATTTAAACTTTAAAACAATGAAAATTTATTCAATAACACAAAGCAATAGACCAAATACAATTCAATACGTTGAGGGTAATAGTATTATCGAAGCATTGAATAACATTGATGGCGATGTTGTTGTAATAACACTAATTGCTGAAATGACAATGAAACAATTTAATGAATTAAAGAAAGAAGTGTAATACTTCTTTTTTTTTTCTTTAGTATTACATATATAGCTGGAAATACCCAAAGAGATCATTATATATATTTGTACAAATATTGGTATGACTTTTTGTCTCCACTCGGGAACTTTTTATATCTTTGTACAATTATTAGTATAAATCTAAATCATTTTATCATGAATACAATTAAAAAGTTTTTACTAGATCATCCTCTTATAAGTATAAATGGATTAGAAAAACAATGCGACATACCTAAAGGAACTCTTAGACTATCAAGTAAAAGAGATATTCCGGAAAAATATAAACAAGTACTTAATGAAGTTTTGACTTTTTATGGGCTGAATCATAAAGAATTCTATGAAGCAATACATAATGAGATAATGAAGGCTGCAAACCTAATTACTGACAACATAGATAGCTTTATTAAAAAGACCTAAAGGCACTAAATACACTATCAATATTGTTCTATAGTCCTTATTGCTGTAGTATAACTAACTCTTTCTCTTTCTCTATGGAAGGTGATAAGATGTGTTATGCTGTATATAATATATAGAGTATAGAGAATAGATAATAAGTAATGTGGTGGGTATTTAATAGGATTATAGAGAGATAGGAGTGGGTAGGGTAATATAAGGGATCAATTATGGATGGAGTTGGATAGTTGATAAATGATAAAATAGGATTATAAGGATGTAATTTTTGATGATTGTGGTTAGTTTGTATTAGTGTTTGTTTTTGGTGCAAATGATGAGGTATAAGAAGACTTCATTGTTGTTTAGTACTTTTGTACTGGATTAGACTTATAGTTGCTTAGAAGTGATTATATAGAGCTTAAACCAAATAAACATTAATGTTATGAAATATTTATTATTAAATGAAGAAGGTAAGATCATAGGCAAATGTGAGGCTTCTAATATTTGGGAAGCTACTCAATATTTTGATGATAAAGTAGATGATATATTTGAAATTATATCAGAAGAAGATTATATTGCAGATAAACAATCTGAGGAAGGACAGTGATATGAATAATCCATATTTAATTCAACGTGCAACATTCAAGTTAAACGATCAACGTAGTGGTATAGATTCAATTCTCAGTTTTGATTATATGGGCTCTGCTGAATACGAATTTGGTGCCTTATACAAGTCATTAACTGCTATTCGCAAAGACATTAAAGATTATGATGTATTTGAAGTTGTCATTAAAGGAAAAACAATTCAAGTGTATTGTAAGAGAGATGATATTGAAGACATAGAAAGAATATTAAATGAATTGTCTGATAACAAACATCATTGTAAAGAATTTCATGCTTTTGATAAGTTTATAAAAGGTAATGATTATTTTTCAGATAAATTTGATTGTTGGTGGGATATTGTTAATCATTATATTTGGTGGAAATATGATCCTGGATTTACTAAATCATTCAAGTTATTAATTCAACCATAATAGTTGTTGATGATCTTTGGTTTCACCTGGATACAAGATAATTGTTGAAGGGTGGAACCATTTTAAATATTGCTTAGTTATTAACTAACAAAGAATAGGAGGTTATATGCAAGATTAAACCGGGAGACGGTAATAGAATATAATAGAATTTATGTTGGTCCAAGATAAAAATCATACTCAGGACCTAAGACTGGCATCGTCTGATGAATATGTGATGAAGCTCGTTGATTGAGAACAATCATTTCTTTATCTTTGCAATAGTTATTTGAAATATGGGGCTGGAAGTTTTGACAGCATCTAAATGATAATGGTTCATGCAACATGGCCGCGAATGACAATAGCGGTAACTCACAACTGGCAACAATAATATCGTTGACATGTATCCTGCTTTAGCGATAGCTAATTAAGGATATGGGGTTGATCTGATACCTTATTATCCAACAGATCAAAACAAAATTTTTGTTTGTTTTTCACAAAAATGAACTGGTGGACTCTTGACCTTAAACCAGTCAGGCCCTTTTGGTTTGCTTGTTATATTGATAGAAACAAGATAAGCATGTAATAAAGACTATTAAGAGTTTGATGTTTGGACCCGGGATCGTTCCCGGCAGCTCCACTAAGAATTGAGTGTTACTGAATATAAACAGACAAAGTATGATGTTAGCTTTAAGCAGGGCTTTGTTAATCACTGCCTGAGTGATGTTGTTTATTGTAAGCTATTATGGAGCTTAACAGGCTTCAATACTTTGATTAGTATTCCTTGAACTTACAAGGTTTTTAGTCCACAGGAAATGGATAACACTCTTTTCTTTTCTTGGAGATACAATGTCATATTTGAAAGGATATGAACGATGGGAACGTGAGTTCGACTCTCACTATCTCCACTAATAACTATTAACTAATCAATTTAATTTTATGCCTAAAATGAACTATAAAAGTGTTACCAATAGGTATATTAATCCTGTTGTTGACATACAAAGAAAAAGAACAGCATTTTTATCTTTAGATTCTATATTACCTATAGGTAAATATAAAGAAAGGAAAGTTGTTGATATTATCAATCAAGATATAGGCTATATCTTATGGTCAAGGAGAGAACGTGTGTTCTTATTTAATGATGATGTCTTATTACTTATCAAAGAGAAAGTAAAAGAACTGCCTAAGAACCCTGAGAAGACTTTTAAGCTACGTGAATTTACTCCATATGTCAAAGTAGAGAGAAATGCTTGTTGTAAGTCTGTGTATGTCTTTGATAATGATAATAATCAAGTGATGTCATTTGAAAGTGTTGTTAAAGCAGCTGAATATTTTAAAATTCATAAAGATAATTTAAGATATTATATAAAATCTAGAAAACGTTATCAAGACAAATATCTGTTTTCTTATAGTGAATATATACTATTTATTGATTAATAATTCAATTTTAAATAAACCATTTAAAATATAAATTTATGGACAGAGATAAATTTGTACCAATAGCATTTTTCTTTGAAGATAAATACTATGTCACCTCTATTGCTGAACCTGAATTAGGAGACACTGTAATAGCTTTTGATGACTATTCAGTAGTTTATACCTATGATGAAGAAAGAGCTCAGCAAAGTGATGCTATGGCCTCTAAGAAGTATACTAAGGTTATATTAGTTGCTCAACATGAAAGAGAACCAATGAAATTAGTTAATCCTTATGCAGGTTTAGAAGACCTTGTTCATTCATGCTATGGACAACTTACAAAGAACCAAATATTTATGGATTTGAGTGGATTGGAAATCCGTTTGATGATGAAGATGAATAATTTTTATTGATTATAACGAATGGTGCTTGTTGTCTTTTTTAATTGAAACAAGCACGTGTTAGCAACTGGTTTTCGTGGGTAGATTAGTATAAATTTTAAATAAAAACAAAAATGAAAATTTACGTAGCAAGTTCTTGGAGAAATGAGTATCAACCTGCAATAGTAGAATTACTGAGAAATGCAGGACATGAAGTTTATGACTTCCGAAACCCAACAGAAGGCAACACAGGCTTTCATTGGTCGGATATTGATAAAGATTGGTTACAATGGGAACCAGAGCAGTACAAAAAAGCACTTAGCCATCCAATTGCTGAGGCAGGTTATAAAAGTGATTTTAATGCAATGAAATGGGCTGATGCCTGTGTTATGGTGTTGCCTTGTGGCAGGTCTGCAAATACAGAGGCAGGTTGGATGAAAGGAGCGGGGAAGAAAGTTTTTGTTTTTATACCTATCCCACAAGAACCTGAATTGATGTATAAAATTTATGATGATGTAATAACCGATTACGATGAACTCGTTAGTGCGTTTGCAAAGAAAACTTGTTGCTAACACAAAAATTGCTATTCGTTACTATGATAGCAATTGACTGTTATAAATTGTTAAAGATAATTACTAATCAGAAGGTTAGTCTTCAGATTAATGCGTGGTATTGCGGTCTATATCTACCGGCTCGATAAGTTATATTGCCGGTTTCATCCGCTGCCAATTTCAGACCGTGTCTTTGTACGCGATCATATGTATGAACGAGAATGGCTGGATAGACGTATCTGGCCTTTCTCATTTTTTTTACTTTACATTTATAATTTATCTATTATAGAACCCTGTTAGAGATAGCAGGGTTTTTTTATGGGAACATGGCGGAATTGGTAGACGCACACACTACGATGGAATGAGAAAGTACGATAGGTGTAAGTTATATGAAACTATCAGAGCGGAAGTAGGTCAATAAGGCTAAGACCATTTGAAATCCGAGAAACAGAGACTTCGTAGACTTCTTGTATGCCGGTTATATCACAAGAGGTAAAGTCATTTATTCAGGTTCGAATCCTGATGTTCCCACTTAATAATTATTAATCAATAAATTTTAATTTATGAAAAAACTACACAAATTAGTTGTATTACCTTTAAATAGAAAACCAAAACTTCATGATATTGTATTTTCAAATAAATACTTTTTTATAAGTGATGGCGCTGATATTCATTTTGCCAGAAGAGATGAATCTAAGCCACAGCAATTACTTCTTATAAGTGACAGTTTTAATACTGATATGCCAATTAATATAGCTTATTATGATGGTATAGGTAATATAAGAAGTTTTGGTACTGGAAATACATATAATTTTTTATCTAAAAATATACTTGCTTCTTATCCCTCTATGGATTCATTACCGACCTTCTCAGAGACTTTTATTAAAGAATGGATAAATAACCCTGTTATGATAGTAGAAATTCAATACAGCGAAGATAATTGCTTATTGATTACACCTAACAATCAAGTGATTTGTTTTATTCCTAAAAAAGATGATCTTATTAATGATGCTGACTTTAAAGAAGGAGATAGGGTATATCAAGAAGAAAAAGATATTAAACTCTATATTGATTCTTATACTCCATGTGCTACTTATGATTTAGAAGGTATTAGACGTGCAATTACTAATACTATTGATTGGTATAAAGATTACCTAAAACAAAAGGAATTAAAGAAGGAAGAAGATAGAAGATGCATTACCTGTGGTCATGATGATGGTAATCTTAATTGTCAACCAATGAAGGATAGATTGTGTGATCCTGATACTCATAAACTATGGGTACCAAAAGATGAAATACCTGATGTTAATTTCAGAAAACAGATAGCTGAAGAATTATCAAGAGATGAACTTATTGATAGACTTTGTGAATATCATGAAAGATTAAATTCTTCAATTCATGATCAGATGATTGATATTATGAATGAAGATAAAGATATTAAAAAAGCAAGTATTGATTATGCAAATAAAGTCATGCCTGAATCAGTAGGTGCTATGAAAAATATGCTTGCTGAAGTATACAAAGAAGGAATCAAATGGTATAAAGAATACAAAAACCTAAAATAAATATTAATTTTAACCTCAAATTTTAAAACAAATGAAACAACAAGAGAACATTTCATTTTTTATGTCTTTAGGTAAAAAGACAGAACAGGTATTTAAACCAATCCTGAGTGCTTGTGATGCACTTAGTGATGCTTTTAATGGTTCAAGGTCTATTATATCAATAAAGGACAAAACTCGCTTAGAAATCATTAAAATAGGTCACGATATGTATCGTGGTAAACTTCTTATTGATGGTAAATTAAAATCATCATATACATCAGATCCGGAAGTAATAGCTACACAATTAAATTCCGATTTATTCACATTAAAATAATCATTTTTATGGAAAAGAAAAAAGTAGAGGCTTTTTGTGCCCAGTTTAATTACCAGGCAAATTATTCTGGTAAAGACAAACAATTCTATATTAAACCTTTAAGATTATATGGATGGCAGGATCGTTCACTCATTTCAAGAACAATTATGAGTAATAAGCTTATTTTGGCCGGTTGTACTAATTTTCATATGCAAGGATAATTATGAACATATTATTATTCCCAATCATAATTTTTATTACCGTAATAAGCTGTATTCTCATTTGTATAATGAGAGACTATTATAAGACAAATAAAGGAATATTTTTCACACTTTTGTTTTGTCAAATTGTACTTCTTTTTATTTTTATAGGTTGTTTACTAAAATTCTTATCTTTAATTGGATATATATGAAATCAAATTTAAACCCAGATAAATTCTCCATTAGTGGTTATATGAATACCACACACGTCGGAATTAATAAAATTAAATTCCATAAATTCTTAATGAAAGCTGTTGATGAAAAGCTTGTTT
>Ga0172381_10003146_pt1 | contig 17660 bp, 23 predicted proteins | sample Leawel6488metaG_FD_119754 | JGI IMG/M metagenome (GOLD analysis project Ga0172381, IMG submission 119754) | Leachate microbial communities from a municipal landfill in Southern Ontario, Canada - Leachate well 64-88 metaG | ecosystem: Engineered > Solid waste > Landfill > Unclassified | place... | reverse complement strand
CTAGTTTCGTCGGCGTTACACCGAGACTCGCCGTAGACCAGGCTAAGAACTTTACTTCCGGAGTGGTTATCGGGCAGTCCGCTGCCTCCGCTTCCTCTTCTGCGAAGGTTTACGTGATAGGAAACAAGGCAACCGCCAAGTTTAACGTCCTAGTGCTCATCTAATCGATGGCAAAAACGAGGGGAGCGTTCTTTATTGAGCGCTCCCTTTTCGTCTTTATAAATAACACAATGCTATGAAGATTTTGTTAGGCAACAACTCGTATGATTGGATGGCTGGGAGTGAGACATGGATGTACACCCTAGGTGCCGAGCTTCTGCGCCGCGGCCACCAGGTTACCGCCTACTCGCCGCAGCTGGGCTTTATGGCCACCAAGATGGAGGCGCTGGGGATCGGATGTGTCAGTGAGATCGCCGTAGAAAAACGCCTCAAATCCTTCGATCCGATGCTTACGGAAGAGGAGGGAGGGTACGATATTATCATCTGCGCCCACTACGCCATCACCCGCTATCTCCATGAGCGCCTGGCCGGAGTGCCGATCATCGCCGTCTGCCACGGGGTGCTGCATGACGGGCCGCAAGGAGAGATACTGCCCGAACATCCCGTCACTGAGTTTGCGGTAGATCAGTATATCGCCGTTTCCGAGGAAGTGCAGACACTATTGAAACAGAGATACGACATAGACTCCCTGCTCCTTCGTAATTTCTTTGACCTCGAGCGCTTTAAGAAAGAAGGCAAGCTCCCGGACAAGCCCAAGACCTTCCTGGTAAACTCAAACTATTGGGGCGTGGACGATGATATCAATAAGATCATCCGGGAAGTGGCGCAACACTACGATGCACGCTTCCTCGGCATCGGCGCCAATTTCTCCCCCTGTTTTGAGGTAGAGCAGATCGTAGGCGAAGCGGATGTGGTATTCGGGATGGGCCGGAGCGTACAGGAAGCGGCCTGCATGGGCAAGCTGGCGGTAGTCCACGGGCGCTGGGGCACGGGCGGAGTGATTACTCCGGAAAGCTACCCAAAGTTGAAACTTACCAACTTCTCTGGCCGGCCGATTGAAGAAGGAAGGTACACCCCGCTTCTTAGCGCGGAAGAGATCATCGCCGATATCGACGCCAATTTCAACCAGAAGAATGTGGATGCGGTCTATCGTCTATTTAAAAAAGACCATAACGTATCCGCTGCGGCCGATATGCTCCTGGGCGTCGCTAACTCGCTTATAGCAAAATAATATGCGTATCTATGGTATCTGCAAAATTCGCAACGAAGAAAAAATCATCTGGGATACGCTTTCCCACTGGGGAGGATTTTGCAGCGGGGGGATATTCGTGGTGGATGACCAGTCAGAGGACCGCACGGTAGAGCTATGTACTAAGCATCCGGCGGTAAAAGGTATGGCTTCGGTCGTATGGTCCCCGGACAGGGAAACGGCCGAGTACCACAACCGGCAGATGGCCCTGGAAATGGCGCAAGAAGAAGCCGGGCCGGAGGACTGGATCTGCTACTTCGATGCCGATGAGCGGCTCTATAACTTCGATTTCAGCCTGCTTTTCGATAAGAAGACGGACGCCATCTATTGCCGGCTCTACGACATATATATCACCCCAGAAGATGTGCATCTCGATTACTGCCAGCGCAACCTAGTCGGTCCGGAGTACCGCTCTATCCCCTTCTTCTTCCGCAACTCCCCGGCCCTCAAGTATGATAAGCCCGATCAGCGCATCGTGGATCTTCCGGAGAACGCAGTCGTAGTCTTCGGCGGAATAGTAAAGCATTATGGCAAGGGATTATCAGTGGAAGACTGGGAAAAGACTTGTAGCTATTACATAAACTATTGGCCTAAATATGCGGAAAAATGGAAGGCGCGCCAAGGAAAAGCGGTCCACGATTACATAAGCGATTTCGGCAATCCTCTAATCAAATTTAATGAAGTTTTGGAAGGAAGGGAGGAAGGTTTCCCCCTGGAGAGCCAAAGCTACGGAAGGAAATGAAGATGAAGATAGAAAAGATCCAAATTGCTCCGGAGGCAAGGATTGAAGATGCGGTCGTGGTCTGGCCGGAGCAGAAAGGGAACGTCCAGATCGTCAGCGCCATAAACGGGAAAGAAGAGTTCTGTCTCCCCGACGGGAGCCTCAAGGTCATATATGCCTTCAATTTTCTCTCCCGCTTTCCCTTGGAAGAGGTAAGCGGGGTGCTTTCTAAGCTGCACGGCCTGCTGGCCCCCGGGGGGCAGCTCTACCTCTGCGAGAATGACTTGGATTATCTGATGCGGGCGGTAGTAGGAGGAGATCTTTCGGCCGGAGAATTCAATGACAGTTTCATCGCCCAAAGCTATCTCAACCGCGAGCTTACCATTTCCCTTCTGGAGAAGGCCGGCTTCCGGCAGGATAATATGGCCGAGTGGTTCGACAATCTAAAGTTTGAGAAGCGGCATTTCGAGTTCGTAATTTCAGCCATTAAGAAATAATCATGGAAACTGAAGCAAAGAAAATCCCCTTTGATAAGGATCTCCCTACCGTACTTTTTATCCTTCGCGATGATGGCGGCTGCGGATTTTATCGCTGCCTTCAGCCGGCCATGTTCCTGCGGCGCGCGCGTCTTTTCAACACTATCACCGACATGCGCGCCACTACCCCGGAGCACATCCTCCAGGCGGATCTTATCGTCTTCCAAGATATCGGCAGCACGCAGTCTTTGGAGGCGTTTAATTTCGCGCTCGCGCAAGGTAAGCCGGTGGTGGTGGAAGTGGATGATTATCTCAACGGGGTGTCTCCGCATAATCCGGGGTACGGAGCCTGGAACCCCTCGACTTTGTTTATCCCCCGCGCCGTGATCCAGATGCAGAAAGCTTCGGCCATGACCGTGAGTACCCCCCAGCTGGCGCGCGAGTACTTCCCGCATAACAAGAACATCCACGTCCTGCCTAACTTCCTGGACAAAGACAAATGGTCCAATAATCAGGAGAAGACCATGGACGGAATGATCCGCATCGGCTGGTCCGGCGGTAACGCCCACCTGGATGATTTGCAAATGATCAGCAAGGTGATCGAGAAGGTGGTGAGGAAATATGACGGCAAAGTTAAATTCGAGATGATGGGCATGGTCAAACAGGAATTAAAAAACACCTTCGGGCACCTAGGGGAGTTCTCCGAGACCTGTCCGCACTGCAATTACCAGGGAGAATTTAAGGTCTGGAACCCGGAGAACCAGGATAATTACCCGCTGGTCCTGGCCAGCCATGGCTGGGATATCGCTCTAGCGCCGGTCATAGACACCGCTTTTAATAACGCCAAGTCCGATCTAAAGCTCAAGGAATACTCCACTTGCGGGTTCGCTCCCATCGCCTCGCGTGTCACGCCGTACGAGGAGGCCCAAGAGCAGGGCTGCGACGTTTTGCTGTGCAAGAGCTTCGATGAGTGGTATAATAATATCATAGAGCTCATCGAAAATGAGGATAAACGGCGGCAAATGGTGAAAAACAACCATAAGTGGATGGAGAAGAATTGGATAGATGAGAATGTCTATCTCTACGCCGGAGTATATGAGGAGATCATCGAGAAGCACAAGAAACTTAAACCGTAAGATACAAATATGTCAGATCTTGTTGAGGTCGCAGTATCCGCCGCCGTCGGTAAGCAGGTCTTCGCCGCCGGAGTGGCTAAAAAGCTAATAAGTGTGGTAGTTACCGCCGTGTCGGCCTGTGCCGTTACTGTGCGCTCCGGGAATGCCTCGGGAGACGTGAAGCTTACTGCCCTGGCCGAAAAAGGCGTGTCGCGCCAATTCAAATTTAAGCCGGTCCGGTTCGATGATGGAATGCACGTGAAAGTAATCGGCACCAATTCCAGGGCGTACCTTGAGATAGAGTAGAGATAATCGATTAAATTGTAGAGAGGGGGTGATAAGAATGGGAGCAACTTTTGGATGGATACAAAGGAACGGGTCCGCTGGGACAAGAAGCGTGCTGGGGATTTCGGGAAATCTCTTCAACTTCAAGAATAAGGACGATGCCACCGCCGCGAACTATTCCGATAATCCGGTCGTAGCTGGGAACCGCAGCTTCGAGGTCTGGCTTCAGGCTAAGTTTACCGGCGCCTTCAATAAAATAGACAACGTGCAATTTTGGCGAAGCACCGATTTTTCTCCGGCCACAGGACTCTCTGTCAAATGGGATCCCCGGACGCCGAGTGCCTTTACCCAGCCGGTTTCAGCCGTTTCGCGCTGCGTAAGCGCAGTACCGAGCGCGGACCCAGGAGCGGCGAATGTACGGTGCCGAGGCGGGCTTGCCTCTGGGCTGGTAGCCTCCGGCTACAGCGACCATATCGTCCTCCAGCTGGCTACTACTTCCGCCGCAGCGGCCGGAGACACCAGTTTAGCGGCCTTTACGATGAATTACGACGAGCAGTAAGGATAAATGATGAATAAAACATGGCGGATTAGGGGATACCACTCCATTTCATCTTTATCTCCCATTAAATAATGTTTCACGTGAAACAATAATTATGGATGAAATACACAGCCAGATCGACGCTATTATCCGCCTTCGCCACGAAGCGGTATATAATTTCTCGATGAGTACCCAGAAAATGCTCGCTTTGGGGGTTAAAATCGGCTACGCAAGCACCGGGGAGATCAACGTACCCGAGTCCTTCGCGCCTTATTTGGATAAATACGACATCTCGGAACTAGAATTTGAGTGGGAAGTGCGCTACCAAGACGGCTCTATCCTGCGCCAATACGAGGGGCAGGAGCAGCATAACTTTGAAGACATAGACCAGAGTCGCATCAAGAGCGTAGCTTTCGTATCCAATTTTGACTACCCCATCGATAATCCAGAAAGAAGGGTCATCGCCCGCCTTAACTGGGAGACGGGTGTTTTTGAATTTACCAATGGTTTTATTCCCCAGGAAGATAAGGGGGGGCTGGTAGGCAGTCCCGTTCCCGGGGTAAAGAAACTGATCCTTAAGACAAGCCGACGCCATACCGCCAGCGCCGGCCGCGTAAGCGATGCACTGCCGGAGATGCAAGTGGTGGCGGACGAGGTGTATTACTTCAACCGCTTCATCCTTGGTTACGAAGTCTCCGGAGGCGGGGATAAGATCATCATCATAGATCCTCTGGGAAATATTAGAAGGTATAAGAAATAGATATGATGGACGATATACAATTTTTCAAAAAATACCGGAAAGAGCTCGTTTGGTTTATCAACACCAAACTCGGACGGTGGTTCTTTAAGGTGGATAATGAGATACAAAATATATGTAAAATAACGCCCAACGCCCTTACCTACGATAAACACTTGGAGCGCCGAGATGATGGTAAGTGGTATGAAGTTAAGACTACCTGCTTTCGGACAAATAACAAATACGCTCGACTGCTTAACTACCGCTTACGACATTTGCACAAGTTGGCTTTTACCATCCCCTCGCTTCTCAAGCCGGAGATGAGTCCGCTTTTTGTGCCGGTAATGCTCACGACTGACTCCTTTTACCCTGACGCAAATCCTGAAAGCACGAGTGTGGACGGGAGTATCACGGCCGGAGGAAGTGACAAAACGTGGACGAATATCATATCTGAAAGCGGATTAGAGGCAAGTGATAGTTCAGAATTTGGATATTATTGCGCAATTTATACTGGCGCATCGGCTGATACTTGGAGATATTTAATGAGATCCATGTTTCTGTTCGATACGTCAAGTCTCCCTAATGACGATACCGTGGATAGCGCCACTCTCTCATTATATGGAACTAGCAAGAGAGACCAGATATCTATAGCTCCAGACTTAAATGTATATGCGGCTTCTCCATCGTCAAACACTTCTTTATCCTCTAGCGATTTCGATAAATTCGGCAGCACGGCTTTTTCTACGGCGATAACTTATAATAATTTTTCTACCACGGGATATAATGATTTTTCATTAAACGCTTCAGGAATTGCAGCTATCTCAAAGACTGGCATAAGTAAGTTCGGCGTAAGAAATGCTAATTACGATGCTGCGGGAAGCTCTCCGACTTATACCGCATGGGATCAGGATAGCAAGATATCCGGATATTTTGCCGAAAATACTGGCACCTCCGAAGACCCTAAACTTACTGTTACTCATTCGGCGGCTGTTTCCACTTACGTAAAAACTATCCAAGCAAAAGGCAGGATCAAGATCCCTAATATCCCCAAAACTGTACAGGTAAAAGAGCGGATAAAACAGCTCTCGAGATCAAGAATGATAAGCGCGAAGGGGAGGATAAAAGCCACAAAGGGAGGAGAGATTTCAGCGGCCTCGTATAGCGACTCATACCAATCGGGATTAGGAATGAGGAATGGTCTAAACGAAAGAGAGGGGCAATCCTTTATGCCCGTGGAGGATTGCTATCTATCCGAAATGGCGTTTTACTTATTCAAGGAGGGGGCTCCCACAGGATACGCCCGAGCAGAACTATATGCCCACTCCGGTACGTTTGGAGTATCCAGCCTTCCCACCGGGTCTCCTTTGGCCACCTCGGAGCCATTTGATGTTTCTACTCTCACTACGCAGAAAGTAAAAAGACTCTTAAACTTCAATGGCGATTTCCTGTTGGAAGAAAGCACTCCGTATGTGATGATGTTGAATTATGAAGGAGGAGATAGCAATAACTACATAGTGCCTTGTATGGCCGACGACGGATCTACCGCCGCCGGGAATTTCTGTTATTACCCGAGCGAAGCCTTGGGATGGTTATGCTATGATACGGTGGATCTTTCATTCGAGGTTTACGGCATCTTAACAAATACTGCGGCGCTGGCAAAAGCGAGCATCGCCAAAACTACGACCAGGATGATATCCGGAAAGTCCAGGACAAAAAAAGCAGGAATAGGAAAATCCGTACAATCGAAATCGTTGGTGAAAGCTACCGGGCGTAAGATTATATCTTCCCGGGGGAGAGTGAAGGTTCCCGGTGGGGTATATAAGACGGGGGTGTCTTCCAGGGCTAACATATCAAAATCTTCAACCAAACTTATAAGCTCCAAATCCAGAGTAAGGAGATTGGGGACGGCAAGATCGCTGCAAGCCAAGTCGGACTTGAAGCGCCCAGGCGTAATCAGGGCTGCCACCGCTAAATCCCGGATGAAAAAAACGGGGCTGTCTGATGACGTGGCTGCGCGCGCGCGGGTAAAAAACCAGGGGGTTTCATCTCTCTCCGCCGAGGGGAGGATAAAGACCGCGGAAATCACGAAGACGATTACCGCCAGATCCAGGACCAAGAAGGAAGGTACGGCAGCCTCTGTTTCTTCCCGGGCTAATATCTTAAACGCTCTGCATATTAGCTCCATCTCTGCGAAGACAAGGGTCTTTAAAAGTGGTATAATAAAGGTAATAACTGGTAAGGCGTATGTAGAGAATTCCTTTATCAAGGAGGCAGAGGCCAAAGCCCGCATAAAAGTGTCCGACAAGGGATCCTCTATAATCTCCAAGGCCAGAATAAAGGGATCATATTCCGCGGGCGTACAGGCCAAATCCAGGATATTGGGGGAAAAAACAGCAAGCGTTGCAGCCAAAGCTTCGGTCAAAAAATCCGGTTCTGCACATATAAGGTCCATGGCACGGGTAAAGATGCCTGGGGTAATAAGTTCTATCGGAGCCAAGGCTCGTATATGGGCTTTCCGGAGAGGTTACGTGCAGATGAAGGGCAACGATCAGGGATACCGAAAGACCCTTGGGGAAGGAGTAAGCAGCAAGATGCAGTCCAGCGATCAGAATTATCCAAAGACTCTAAACGATAACCGAATATTATGATAACTTCCGCCATGATTACCAAGCTCCGGAGGAAATACAACGATCTTCCGCGCTCGCATGAAGACCAGATCGCCGGAGACGGGGCTTCTACTGTATACCAGACGCGATTTTCTCCCATCAAGGAGAGCTCTTTCCGTCTCTATGTGAATAACTCTTTGCGCGCTGCCAGCGCTTATACGATCGACTACGATACTGGGGATCTTCAGCTGGGAGCGGCTACAAGCGGTACGATCAAGGTCCAGTACCAAGAGGTGAAGTTCCGCGATCAGTCCTGGCTGGAATTTATCCAGGAGGGGATCGGGGATTTTGGAGACACTTTTTATCGTTCTGCCATGCGCAATCCTTCCGCTGTCACCCTTTCCGCGGGCAAGCAGGTTTACGATATGCCTTCTGCCTGCATCCGCCTCTTGGAAGTATTGGAGTCCGATGACTTTACTAGCGCGGGTAATTTCAAGCGCCCCGGGGTGAATATCTCCTATGACCGCCGGTCCAATAAGATGATATTGGGCAATAAACCTACTCGGGCCAACTATCTTCAGATCTCTTATCTTAAGAAGCTGGCCAAGCCAACAGCAACTTCCTCTGTTCTCGACCTGGAAGACAACTGGCTGGATATCTTGGATAAGAAAGTTGGTGCGATCCAGGCCCGGAGTTACGCCGATCGGATTTCTAAGCAGGGGAATGTGAGTGTGGAGGAAGGAGCTTTGTCGGTAGCGCAGCTGCGCGCGCTGGCCAACGATAATGAGATTATCTTCCGCGACGCCATCAAAAAGAACCGTCCGGTGCTTCCGGCGATATCTATCCCATTCTACATCCCGACTGGAGGACCAGTATAATATCCGTACTAAAATGAAACCATGACAACAGGCGTAAGAGATAAATATAGCGTAGCAATCAACAGTAGAGGGTATATCATCAAAGGTACTCCTTCCGCTCCTTCTTATGTCCGCCAGACCGCTACGTCGCAGATCGACCGCCTGGCCATAAGTGACCTTGATTATGCAGATTTCTCCGGCACAGGTCTTTTCTTTATTGCTCAGACCGATTGGTCTGGCGGTATAAAGGACGAAAAGTTGTGGCGCGATGACGCCAAATACCTGATGAGCACGAACATCGATATCTACAGCGAGAGGGGAGTGATAAAACTATGCAAAGAGCTGGTAGCAATCAATGATTTTGACAAAGAAATCCGCTGCGGCACGGTAGCTACTATCGGAGTAGGGACCTACGAATTTGTTGGTTACGGCGAGCGCGACACTTACAGCCGGGTACGTGTTTATAAAAAAGATGGAACCTGGACAGATATAGCAGAAGACTCCTTCACCAACACCACCGGGATGTCTATCAACCAACTGCTGGGACATAAGAGCGAGCTGATAGTTTTATGCCGCTCCGGAGCTACTACAGGCGTAAGTACGATCGTGATGCAGTACGACGGCTCTGCGTGGACAGACCATTCTGCGGCCATAGCGGCTGTCAGCACGGCTAAAGTCACCGGAGCTCCTTGTGGATTGGAGGTAGGAACCAGTCTATATGTATTTATAACCGACAATTCCGCCACTAAGGCAGTATCTTTGGTATGCACTAGCGACAACGGCGCTAATTGGACGGAGGAATTTACCGCCCAGACCTCATTTTTCCCCATTTCCTGTTGCTATTTCGGAGGTTTAATATATTATCTTTCATATCGCGATCCGATCATGATGCTGCGCTGCTACGACCTCGCCTCTAATGTGGATACGGAAGTAGCTACGTTCGATAACGTCAGCATTTCTTATGGTACGGCCGACAAGTATCTTAAGGTGCATAGGGGAAAACTAATTATTACCGTTCCCAAAAACACCGCCGGGACTGTTGGAGAGATCTATGAGTACGATGGAACTTCTCTCGCCCGTATATGGCGTAGCGATGATGACAAGGTAAGCTCTGGATATCTCTACGCCCCATCTATCCTTAAGGGGTGTGTAGAGGAGGACAATAATCTTTTCTGGTCAAATTTGGTATATGACGGAGAGAGCTTCTTCAACCACAAGCGGCCGCTGGGAGATGCCAGCAACAAGTATCTCTTCCCTCTTTATCGGGGAATAAGCGCCATGGTATATTCCGATGACAGCGACAACACCATCATCTATTCCGACACTACCACCTTTAAGACCACTTTGGCCAACAACTATATCATTTTCAGCGAGATGGCTCCCATCTCCTCGATCGATAAACTGCTCCATAGCGTGACGATCATCTTTGATACTATGGCGGCCAACCAAGCGATAAAGGTGGAATACTCCATCGACAACCGCGCTACCTGGACGGAGGTGGGAACGCAGAGCTATGTGGCCAACGGCCCGACCAAGAAGGAGTGGCTGGTGCCGGGCAATATAATCTTCAACAAGATATTCTTCCGCGTTTCCTTGGACGGATCCGCGACCACACCCAAGGTGCGCGACTTCATTATGGCGTATAAGCCCATGCCCGAACACAAGAACCGATGGGTAATGCGCCTCGATATGTCCGATAAATTCAAGCTTCTTAACGGACAGGACGAGGAGCGCTCCGGGCTAGATCTTATGAGCGAGATATGGAACTACAAGCTGCTCAAGCAGAAAGTAATCTACGAAGATATCGATTATGTGGAGTGCCGGCTTCTTGCTTCCATTACAGCGACGGCTACCAGCGCGAGTATCTCCAATATATCTCATCTTCCTCGAAAGGGCCGTATCAGGGCCGTATCGGGAGGAGTAGCGGAAGAAATGGTATATACTAGCGCCCAAGCGGGGAAACTCCTAGGTATCACCCGGGGGTACCGTGGAACCCAGGCAAGGGCCTATCCTTCAGGACAGGTTATCAAGAATGACTACGACGTCTATATCGAAGATGTCCGATCGGAAGCCAATTTCCTGGACGAGAACAAAATAGAGGCCGTGGCCCAGGTTACCTTAATCGAAGCATAATATAAAAATATGTCCCTATCCCCGCAAGTAAAAATCGAAGAGACCCGCTCCAGCGGCCAGCTGTTTAAGAGCACCGTCACGATCATAAAAAAGATAAAGCGTCTTCCGGAAGGATCCATACTCAACCTCCTTGGATCCGGGTCCTTCCTGGTAACCTGGGTGGCCATCCTGTCCGGCCGCGATCTTCCTGCTTTCTGGTATGCGCTGTTATTCTTGCAGCTGCTGGGAATATATTTTAATCCGTTAATCGAAAGCCATGGCCGAGGGGGAAGTGACTCCTAAAGAATTCGGAGAACTGAAGGGGGTAGTTTCCGAGATGAAAAAAGATGTGAAAGATATGAAGAATAACCAGGATAAATTCTTCAAGGAGATGCGGCGGACAATTATGGATACGCAGAAATACACCGATAAACAGATCGCGGCGTCCGTCAAGGCGTGCGAGTATAAAAAAAACTTCAATTCCTTCCAGGGGGATGTGATCGAGAACATGGAGAAGATCAACCTGGTACTCTTCGGAAGCAGGGAAAAACGCCTAAAGGGCCTGGTGGAAATCGTGGAGGAGATCTCCCCTCTGGGTATCTACCTAAAAAAATTCACTAAATTCTCCGTATTTTTCACCATCATCTTCTTCGGTGGAGTAGGACTGGTCACTTATAATGTGTTAAAACCGATATACGACGCCTATATCGTCAATCATAAGTAGAAAATATATGGAAATAAAGAAATTTATCGTACATCATAGCGCCTCCTTGCGCTCCGGAAACAGCCATCAGCTGCAAGCTATTGATCGTTACCACCGGGACAAGAACTGGGGGTCCTCTAAAAATCCTGCAAAGTGCAAACCTAGTTCGATCATCAATCCGGTTACGGGTAAGGGGTACTATGCGCAGTATCACTGGATAATAGAACCCAATGGAGAAAGGATCCAGACCGCCCGGGAGAATGAAATCCGCTGGCACGCCGGAGATTATAACGACACTTCCCTGGGGATTTGCCTGCCTGGTAACTTCGACATCGAGCTTCCCACTCCAGAGCAGGAGATCGAGTTGGGCAAGCTACTCAAGGAACTGAAAGGGAGATACCTGGGAGCAGACATTGTGTATCACCGGGACTTGCCTGGGGTAACCAAATCATGCCCAGGGAAGCTTATTCCGCCCGGCTGGGCGCTTAAATTACTTAATCCAAACGACATGAAAAAGATCATCGGCAACAAGCAGAATGATCGCCAGTACGTCCAGGGTGACGATGGCGTCTGCCACTGGCTCTTTTCCCCTGCCCTTCTGGAGTCCTTCCATAAAGCTGGATTTTTGGACAAGAATGTGGTAGAATGGAGAGAGAATATGGATGGGCTCACGATCGGCGAGACATTCGCAGTAGTATCTTAATCCCTTATATCCAAATATGGACACTCAACAGTTCATCGAAGCTCTGGGATCTATCGGTTTCGTATCCGTTCTAGTGTCGGTAATGGTAGCGTTTATCAAGGTAAAGTTGAGCACGAGAGGGAATGAGACGATCGTCGTGCTTGCCGGAGTCTCTATTATCCTAGGCGCGGTGTGCTCCTATGTGGTGCAGATCGGCTGGGGGGAGACGATAATCGCGGTAGCATCGGTCTCCCAGATCTGGTACGGCTTCTTCATGGGAGACGTGCAGCAGAGCCGCTCATTTCAGAATTACGTCCGTTAATAGATAGAAAAAACAGCCCCCTCGACCGGGACTGTTTTTTTGTGTTCTTATCGCATTACCATAGGGCCGGATCCATGATCTGGGCCCATCTTGGGTAGGAAATTGATGACGAACTTGCCCTCGTCAAGCGCATCGTTGTCCAGGCCCAGTTCGCACTTATCCGGGATCTTGATGTCATTTTCCCGGCAGTACTTCTTAAACCCGTACCAGAATTCTTCGTTGGCGTGCTTGAAGTCTTCCATTACGGCATCGAACTTCTCGGCTTCCTTGAGGGTGAATTCCCGCACCTTGCCGAACTTCTCACCTTCTTTAGATAAGGAGGCTGGGAGCATCATCATCATCCCATCAGACTCCTTGCATTTCTGCTCCCAGGACTTCCCCGGGGTACGGGCCGCGGCCTTCTTTATTTTTGTTGCGTTCTTACTCATCTTTGCCTCCTTCCGCGTCTTCTCCAGTATCGCCAGCAGCATCCTCTGCTGCCGCTTCCTGGGGAGCGTTATCTCCCGCAACTTCTTGAGTTTCTTCTTGAGCGTTTCCATCTCCTTCTTCGTTAGTTCCTTCCTCCGCGCCTTCCGGATCTTCCAGTATCGGCGTTTCCGGCGCTACGTTCGGGGTAGAGGCTTCCATCTCCGGAGTCATTTCGCTTTCAGGCTGCTCGGCCGGAGTTTCCGGAGCGCCGGCTTTCGGGTTAAACAGACCGCGTGCATTCGTGTTTTCCATTTTGTTTGCTCTTAGGTTTCTAAATATATTAAACATAGTTATTTTTTTAGTGACCGGTGTAGCTTCAAGTGACTAGATCTGTTCATTAAACATAAATTTTCTATCCGGTTATCATCTCTAGTAGAGTTTATGTGATGCACACATTCATTATTTTTCAACTTCCTGCCGATTTGTTTTTCCATAACAGAGATATGCTCCTTTATACCCTTGCCGTTTTTAGTGTATAAGATTTTATATCCGTTCTCATACCAGAAACCTCTAGCTTTCCTCGGAGGATTTTTCTTCTCAAATTTTCGCTTACATTCTACGGAGCAGAAACTATTTCTATGCCTTACAATGCGACATTTCAGTTTTGTTATTTTCTTTTTACATTGAGAGCACTTTATCTCTCGGTACTTATTTAGGTCCACCATCCCGGATACCCTACATCTTATGGAGCAGAAACGTATTTTTCCTCGGTACCGTAGTTCTCCTCTCGTAGTTTCAAATACGGAGCCGCACTTTTCACACTTTATATTGACCCTTCTTTTGCGACTATCGGCCGTACCTTCGTTCGCGCATTTGTGAGAGCAATACAATGCCACTCTTCTCTTATCTAGGAACTCTTTATTACACCTTAAACACAGATGTTTATTCATATTATCTATTAGATATTATAATTGAATTATAACACCCGTGTTTCAGATGTAAATACTCACATAACAATACTCAACTTGATATTATCACTATTTCCGAGTATCGCTTCTGTCATCTTCCATTTTAATCTCCAGACATCAGTTTTTGTGATAGGGCTCTTTATCTCTACGTATTCCGTGCTGCCATCGTTATGCTGGATAACAAAGTCTATATAGTAGTTTGCGATATGAGAAAACTGTTTCCCCTGTTGCTTTAATTCCATCCCTGGGGTGTTTGTCAATACGGGGTTACCTTTCTCATACAATACATTGAGCTCTATTTTCTTTTGCCGATCCCAACTCTTGATATCTTTCGCTCTCACCCGTAAGTCTAATTCCTGGGCAAACCCCACTTCTTTTTTAGAGTCATATCTTACCCCATTATATTCTTGACTTACGGCATGGTATTTATTTTGCCTTCTCTGGGTATACATTACCCCACCCAGGTTACCGTATCGACAAGGAGCATCTCCCCGCCGCCCTTCTTCCCCTTGGCCTTGAAGCCGAAACGGTAAAAGGAACGGGGGTCTCTGCCCTGGGAGGCGGAGACCATCAAGGCATAAGTCTTATCCGTTACCTTGATGAGCGCCTCCTGCCAGCAGATCCGCTGGCTTCGGTGGTTGGCATAATCATACACCGTAAACTCGATCGGGTTGGCGAACACTACGTGTATCCGGTAATAGATCGAGAGCCGGATCCACTGGCCATTGATCCAGGCCGACTTATCTTTCCACTGATCTACCTCGGTGACCCGTCCGGCTTCCTTGTTGTAATAGCCCCAGGCGCCGGAGTCCATCTTGAAGAGGTAGACCGATTTACGGGCTAGTTTATCCCATCCGGAGAGGATCTTTTCCTTCATCTCGATGATTTGGAAAGCGGTCCCTCCGATCTCGTTGACCTTATCTAGCTTCGGGATTTGGTTCTCTTCCATTGTTTTCGATAAAGTTTTTCAAGTCTTTCTCGCTTACGCGGTAGATACTGCGCCGCCCGGATCCCAGGTTGGCTGCTACCAGCTTTCCACTATTGATGTGCCTGAGTACCAGCCTCATCGATACGGAGAGAAGGTCGGCCACCTCCTGCGGGGAATAGAATTTTTTTTCTTCTTCCATAATTTTTAAGCGAAGTCCGCCGGTGGATTACTCGATACTCCTAGGCTCGGCCATGTTTGCGGACCGCTTACTACCGGAGGGGTAGGATACGGGGCTGCGGGGGCGTGAGGAGCAAAGGGAAGAGTAGGCGCGGCGGGCGGAACATTAGGCGCCGGCGCTACTGGGGAAGTCGTAGTGACAGCGCTGCGCTGCCTTACCAAATTTGATACTTCCGTAAAGTGGGCCACGCGCTTCTCGTATATCGCGTCCACGGCTTCTTGCGCTTCCTCGAAGGAACTAGCTCCGGTGACTTCATAGGTCTCTTCCTCATAGGGCCAGAGGTCCTTATTTATGCGCGAGAGATTTAGTTTCTTGGAGAAGCTATACAGCATCTTTGTAACCTTCGTCGGAGGCGTCAGCGGCTTCTCCGGTTTCGGATCCGTCTGGTTCTTCTTCATCTTTGTTTTCACAGTTGGTTATCTCTTCTTCCGGGACTGGAGTAGGCTTATTCTCTCCTACCGCCTTCAGGATGGATTTTTCGATACCGTAGAGGACATCAAGGATACTGCTGGCGTCCACACTGTCAAACCCTTCAAGCTCGCCGACCGGAAAACTCAAGGTAAACACCTTGAAGAGATAAAGGTCCTCTTCCACCTGGACTGCGGTATCGCTGTAAGTAGCCTCTTTTCCGACAGCTTTCGCTTCTGCTATGATCTTGCTGATCTTTTCTTTGGCTTCGCCAAGACTGGTCGTAACTACCAAATGCTTCATCATACGTTTCTTTTATTATTATTTACTTAATTGATCGCCTTCACTTCTCCGTCTTCGATATAGATCCCGGTCTTGCCGGAGTCATCTACGGCCTCGATAATGATCTGCCAGTCCTCGCCGTTATTTTTGTGCTGCTGTACGATATCTGCGATAACTGCCAGGCTGTCTTTGTCCAGGAGAGATCCGTCGCGGATGAGGATCACTTTCAGTTTCGGGTTACCGGCCATGGCGATGGCCATGGAGATCTTGAGCTGCTCGGCGGTAGAAAGTTGTCCATAAGGGATGCCGTTAAAGGTAACCCCGTCGTCATCCCATCCCAGGCCCGCGATGGGCATCTTGGCCGCGGCCAGGCGCTCGCTCTTCTCGGTATCCACCTTCTCGATCTCGGCGGTAAGCTTGTCATAGTCCGCGCTTTTTTGAGAGAACTCTTCGTAGTCCGCGATCTTGGCCTTATTATTGGCCAGGGATGCACTAATAGTCTCGAGGCTGGCGATATCCGCCTTTATTTTCTCCAAGACGCTCACATCCGGTGCTTCCCGTTTCTTCATATCCTCCACAGTAGCTTCTTTTGTCGCTACTTCCTTCTTAATCAGGCAGATCTGCGCTTCCAGACTCTCTACCTGGCGGAGCATATCGCCGATAGACTCTTCCATGGTGACGATGCTTGCCTGGATACTCTGGTAATTGCGCTGGGCCTGCTCGGCATCGTCTTTGGCATTAAGGAGGGCAGTGAGGTCCGGCTTCTCCTGATTTTCTTCAACGAACTTCACGGCCTCTTCGTACTCTTTCTCCTCAATTACGGGCATCTTTTTTTTCTCCCTTCCTACGAATAGCCGCTCTTCGGTGAGATCCTTCTTCCTCTGGTCCAGCTCGGTGAAGTCCGCGCCGGTGATACGGATGAGCTCGGCCACCTGCTTATCCTTCTCCATGCGGGAAAATGCGGCTGGGTCAAATGACAGGTCTCCGATTACTGCATCCAGGAAATCGCTAGGATTAGAGAAGACGGAGCCATCGATATTCTCGATCTTGATATACGAGTCCTTGGGCGTGAAGGTGCGCGTCACTTTATACGTCCCCTTCTCGCCGTTCTTTATGTCCAGGGAGATCTCCGCGTGGTCTTCTCCTTCGCGGATCGGACGATCCGGGAGATTGCGCTTACTGGTTAGCGCGTACCATACGGAGTCCAGGACGGAGGACTTGCCGGCCGCATTCTTGCCGGTGACCATGATGAGATTGTTGCTCTCATCGAACTCCAGGCGGACAGCCTTGAGCTTCTTGATGTTGTTTGCTTCTAGTCTGGTGATGATCATGCTTTTTTATTAGGTGTTTGCTTAACAGTCTTATAGCTCTTTCCGATGATCCACTGATGGAGATACTTCCCTACCGACTCTGCCTTGAATATTCCTCGGTAGATAGCGAGGGGCACTCCTTCATAATTATAGGTGGATCCATTCTTGAAGGCGATCGCCAGGGTATTGCTCTCCTTGTCGTAGCCTACCTTACTCACGTCGCTTGAGACTACGGTGTGCATTTCGATGTCCATATTATAATTCGTTAGGGTCAAAGCGCACCTTCCCGGATCTCTTGGCAGTATAGCCCGCGGTGGCTTCATTGATAAAAGCTAACTCTTCCTTGGAGTATCCCAGGCAGGTACCCTGCTTCTCCACGATCATGTCCTTGAAATCACTGTAGAGGATCTGCCAGTCTCCGATCACGGCCTTGTTCTGCCGGGCCTTGCCTATCTTGGAGGCAGGAATGGCATCCCATTTGAGCTCATGGATATCGTACTTATACTGGTAATCGATAGGCGGCTCTATGTCCGGCAGCACATAATCCACATATATCTGCTCGTAGCGCTGGAAGGTCTCTTCCAGGTTGATCTCCATGGCGTTATCCGGGCAGATGAAGTGGTACGGGTTCTTTCCTTCGTTGTAGAGCTCGAACTCATAGCGCTGTCCGGTCCCTTGGTTGATCAGGAGCAGGATCCCGTGATTTAATTTCCAAT
>Ga0172381_10003145_pt1 | contig 17669 bp, 23 predicted proteins | sample Leawel6488metaG_FD_119754 | JGI IMG/M metagenome (GOLD analysis project Ga0172381, IMG submission 119754) | Leachate microbial communities from a municipal landfill in Southern Ontario, Canada - Leachate well 64-88 metaG | ecosystem: Engineered > Solid waste > Landfill > Unclassified | place... | reverse complement strand
TTGTCGTAAGTCATGAGGGAAGAAAAGATAAGTTCAGTTAAATCCTTATCAATATCTGACAGGGGAGCGTAAAGAGGATTTATAAATTGAGGTTGTCCTAATACCCCCTCTCTTATCCTCCCTTCGTCGGCTGGAACTACATTAGTATTTTTAATGTAGAAAGATGAGACAAGGAAGATAAGAGAAGAGACGAATAACGTTAAAAGAATGCCAAAGGCAATTTTTTCTTTCTTTTCTAAAACCGTAAAGAAATGCAACCATTGCTTCTTTGACGGCAACTTGCCGCCAGAAAGAGTATTTTTGTTTTTTGAATTCATTTAAAATTAGTATACCAAGTTTAGTACGGTAAGGACTAGGAAAGCGACAGTTAAAACTACAGTTAGCCATAGCAACTTCTGTTGAACTCCTCTTCTTGTACTGTAAACTTCTCCGCCGCCACCGAAAGCAGATCCTAATGCTGTTCCTCTCTGTTGAAGAAGAATGGCGATAACGATTATAACTGAAATTATTGATTGTGCGATAAGTAGATTATTGTTCATTTTATTTAAAAGCTAATGAGGATACTTTTTCTGTTCCCCAGATAATTAAAGTAGTAAAAAAGAGATTATTAATTCCGTTTATTTCAAAAACATCAAAAGGGAACAAGGCGTCGACGATCCAGACAATAAACATCATAATGACGATTGAGAAAAGATTAAAGGTGATTATTCTCAAAGGCAAAGTGATGAGCGAAAGGATTGGTCTGACGAAGAATAGTAATAACCCGACAACCAAACCAACGACTAATATGGTTTTAAAACTTCCATCATAGGTTACTCCAGGCTTTAGGAAATATGCGGCAATGCCGATACCTATTATCCCAGAGAGCAGTTTGGCAATCAAACTATTCATATGCCTGCATAATACCGGAAAAGAGGCTAAAAGTCAAGCTATTTTTTGATTGACATTTATAATCGGTAAACAGTATAATATAGGTATAAAATTATAAAAAAAGAAATATGAAGGGAAAGTATCTGTTTATTTTTTTCTCCTTAATGTCGGCTATGCTGATTTATGGAATATATCAATATGTTAACGTTTTTCAGGTAGATTTGGCTGGAGCATATACGGCAAAATCAGCCAATGGTCATTCTTGGAACGATATGGAATGTTCGAATGGGCTGTGCGTGACAACCGATAGTAAAGTAGGAATTGGTACCGATAGTCCAACAACAAAGTTACAAGTTAGTGGAGTGATAAGAGGAACGGATGTTTGTAATGATGCCGGTTACTGTTTGAGTTCTTTGACTGGATTGACCAATGCTTGTGGAACTGCAGCAAAAACTTACCAAGGAACCGATACCGCCTATGCCGGCACTTATTGCCTAATGGGAATTCCGACTCCTAATCCTCCTGTTTTCCCTGGTCAGGGAGAAACAAAGACATGGACTTGTCCAGTGCCAAACGGTACCCCAATCAATTGTTCTGCCACTCGCAATCCTTCTTATCTGGTTAACTCAGTCCACACCGAGCCACAATGTCTCGCTGCCGGTGGCACAGTAGTATCTTCTAACGTTGCTAGCAATCAATGTAAATTTGTTGCTTCTTCTTGCCCATCTGGATGGACACAGTATCTTAATTATTCCAAAACTATTTCTCAAGGTCCTAATGCTGCATCTGGAACAGTGTCTTGCGGAATTTCATGTCCTTCTTGTCCAGGAGGACAGATGACTGGATATCATGCCTGGAGTAATACCGCAGTCGAGGTCGCTTGTGTTTCAGCGCAGGCCTGGTGTTCTATGGAAGGAAATTGTTACTGTACATGTTCTAGCTGTAATTATCTAAGAACATACTGTCACGAAGAAGGATGTACTAATTGTTGGTGGGGAACTACAAATGGAGCTCCAACATATGCTGCCATTACGGAAATCGGCTGTTATTAAAACTTAACTAGATAAATACAAATCATGAAGAAAAAATATTTGATTATCTTTATTTCTGTATTAATGATGAGCCTAGTTATAGGAGTATTCCAATATATTAGAACTTTTCACGCAGACTTAATTGGAGCATATACATTAAAGTCTTCTTCTGGGCATTCCTGGACTGAAATGGAATGTACGAGCGGGCTTTGTGTGACAACCGATAATAGGGTAGGAATTGGAACCGATAATCCAGTAACAAAACTTCAAGTTAATGGAGTGATAAAAGGAACGGATGTTTGCAACGATGCCGGTTACTGTTTGAGTTCTTTAGTTGGGCTGACCAATGCTTGCGGTACTGCCGCAAAAAACTACCAAGCGACCGATACTGCATATGCCGGTACATATTGTTTATCAGATAATCCTACGCCTAATCCTCCTGTTTTTCCTAGTCTAGGAGGGACAAAAACATGGACCTGCCCAATTACAAACGGCACCCCCATTAATTGTTCTGCCACTCGCAATCCTTCTTAATCTAGTGTTGTTAAAATTAATAGATTTTACCCAAGGCTTTATGTCTTGGTTTTTTAATGGGTCTTTTTTATTTAATAAAAATGCGATATAATATATTTAAAGAAATTAAAATAATAAATATTTTATGAGTGTAAAAAAGATTTTAAGCATAGTTACGGTTTTATTAGCCTTTGCAACCGCAATATATTTTGAACCTTTGATGCCAGCCAAGATGGCCTCTCATTGGAATGGGCAGGGGATGGTAGATGGATATACTAGTAAAGCTATGGCGCTATTTTTCTTCCCATTTTTTATGGTCATCTTGAATCTTATTCTTTTTTTTGTTCCCAAGATAGACCCGCAAAAGGAAAATATTGAAAAGTTTTGGAAGTCTTACGATAGTTTCATTTTAGTCTTCAATATTTTTATGCTTTATTTGTATTCCATAACCATTGTTTGGAATATGGGATTCAAGATGAATATGAATTCGTTTTTGATGCCAGCTATGGCCGCACTTTTCTATTCCTGTGGTGATTTGATCAAAAACACAAAAAGAAACTACACAATTGGAATTAAACTTCCTTGGACATTAGCCAATGAAGAAGTATGGGATAAAACTAATATCGTAGGGGAGAGATTATTCAAACTAACCGCTCTTTTTACTCTTATTGGCGCTTTCTTTAACCAATATTCGATGTGGTTTATGTTAGTTCCTTTAGCCCTTTCAATTATTTACATTTTTATTTATTCCTATCGTGAATACCAAAAAGTAAAATAATCAAATGAAGATAAAGCCATTATCAAACAATATTATTATTGAATTGAAGGAGGAGGGAAAGAATAGGGGAGATTCTTTGCCTTTGCAACTATCGGAAAGAGAGGGTCCTCAATGGGGGAAGGTGATTGCAGTCGGCCCAGGGAAAAAGAACCCTCAAGGAAAAGCTGTATCAATGGACATAAAGAAGGGAGATACAGTTTTATTCAGTAAATACGGACCTCATGAAATTAAGATTGGAGAAAAGAAATGTCTAATTTTAAAAGAAGAGGACATTTTAGGAATAATTGAAGGATAATGGTTCGAGTCCTATTAGTCGAACTCTTTAGAAACTGACTTTTGTCAGTTTTTTTGTTTTATGTCACAATCAACCCATAGCTTATTTGAAAATTTCTAAAATTAATTATTATAAAATATTATCGACATGCTTAAAAATTATAAAGACGGCATAGGAAGAAGCGATTTTATCACGGGGATAGCTTGCTATTTCGGGGTTTTCCTTATAGCGATTTATATTCTTCTTTATTTGGTGCGTCCATTTGGATTAGCTATAATAATTTTATTACCAATAGTTGCTTTGATATGGTCTCCGTTCATAATTCTTCTTTTTGCTTTCGTCCCTGGTTTAATTATCAAAAGACTACATGATATAGGTTTGAGCGGATGGTATTCTTCATTACTGTACATAGTTTTATTTTTAGAGCTTGCAATGGATAAGGCCGAGCATTATCTACCTGTCAATCTAACACTAATTGCTTTGTTCTTAATAATGATGGGCTTTTTATCTTGTACTAAAGGCAAAGAAGGTAATCGAGCACTGCCTTCCCAAAATTCTATTCCTAAAGTAGATATAAGTAATAAAAATCGTATAGCGTCTATTCTTAAAAAGTATAGGTATCTGATATTCGTTGTAGGAATATTATTCGTTGTAGGAATAGTATTTTTTGCAGGCTTAATTTTTATGATTAGGCATGCTTCTGACGGAGGATTATTGCCTGGACATGTGTGGGTATCAATGGAGGAAAAAGTGTAAATTGTTCTTTATCATATTAAAAGGGTGATTTTTATTATAAAAAAGTTTTCGTTCCCATTATAATCGTTCTAATGGTTTCAATTTTTGCTGAAATTGTCAGCATTTAATGAAATAGTAAAAAGGTTCCAAGTTCGTCCCACTTACCGATCTTTAAGAAACCGACTCGTAGTCGGTTTTTGACACTAATTTTTTATGAGCTATACTTATATTAATGGAACCTAAAACCTTTTTAATAGCCCAAAACGTAAACATATATTCTGGAGATAAAAAGAATCAATTTGCTCGCACTGGAGAAATAGGATTTTATCATCTCAAAAAGGCTGGAGCGACAGGTGTTATGTTAGGACATTCGGAAGTAAAAGATGGTCTAGAGATTATTAATAAAAAATGGAAATCTGCCATAGAAAATGGCTTATTTGATAATATAGTTTTAATCGGAGAAGATTGGGAAGATTTAGAGAAGGGCTGGGATAAAAGTAGCGAGCCGGAAAAAAATGAAATGAAAAATAAGTTGAAAAATAAACTCAATATTATTTTAGACGGCATAACTGCAGAAATTATTGAAAAAACAGTCTTTGGGTACGAGCCAAGTTGGGGGACAAGAGGTAGCGGCAAGGAAGATGTTTTGCCTCCTCAGCCTATTCAAATAGAAAATATGTGCTCGTTCATTAGAGAAATTATTAAAGATAAATATAGCAAGGACGTAAGAATAATTTATGGAGGAAGCTCTTCTCCTGAGAGAGCAGAAGAGATAATGCCATTAAATAATGTTGACGGTTTAATTTTAGGTTCGGCTGGAAAAACAGTAGATTGGGTTTTGAGAATAGGCGAAGAGATAACAAAGAGTATGAAGAATAAGCAGTCTGGAAGAAAAGGGATCTTAGCTTTGAATTGGAAAGCATACGAATTAGAAGAATCATATATTGATTTCTTAAAAGCAATAAATAGTTTTGATGGTAATCTTATCGATGTTTATTTGTCTCCTATAGCCACAGAATTAAAGGAGGTTAATAGTTTATTGTAAAAATTTTTATATAATATAATTGAAACATATGAAATTTAAATTAAAAGATGCTACATTTTTTGGCTGGGATGGTTTGAAAGGATGGGCATACAATTCAAAAGATGATTTTTCCAATGCAAGTACTGCTTATTTTGAGGTGACAGGAAAACATGGAATGGTCTTGAATACCATCTCAGATAGAGTTTATTTAATTCTTGACGGTAAAGGAGAGTTTATAATTGATGGCGAATTAATTTCTGTTGAGAAGACAGACGTTGTAATAATTCCTAAAGATACTCCTTATGACTATCAGGCAAAAGGAGGAGTTTTAAAACTTTTCCTTGTTCATTCACCAGCCTTTGATGATTCTGCGGACATTAAATTAAAATAGGTTCTAAGTTCGTCCTACTTACCGAGGAAAATTTTATCCATATTTCACAAGAGTTATTTTTCTACCACAAATCAAGTTTAAAACCAAAATGTACTTTTTTATGAATTTTAAAGATAGATATATTAAAACAAAAGATGGTCTGGAAATTTTTACGGAATCACTTGGTAATAAAAATAATCCCGCTGTTGTTTTAATAATGGGAGCGATGAATCAAGGTATTTTTTGGTATGATTCTTTTTGTAAAGAATTGTCTAATAATAATTTTTTTGTGATTAGATATGACCATAGAGATACAGGTTTTTCTTCTGTTGTTGATTTTCAGAAGAATCCTTACGACTTGGATAATTTAACAAATGATGTTATCGAAATTTTAGATGGATATGGCATTTTAAAAGCTAACATTGTAGGTATTTCAATGGGTGGATATATTGGTCAATTACTAGCAGTAAATTATCCAAATAGGGTTGAAAAGTTAACCTTGATTTCAACTAGCGCTGACCAGAGACCATACATAGATGCAACTATGGGGAATTTTAACAATAAATATGAACTCCCTTATCCAAATAAAAAATTCATTGATTATATTGAAAATAATAGAAACAACCTTCCCAAAAACGATGATGAATTCAGAGGTAGTCAGCTAAAAGGGTGGAAAATATTCTTTGGACACGAATTGATTAAAGAAGATTTAGATGAATTAATTAGATTGATAGATTTATCAAATAGGAGAAATAAGAATAAATTCTCGCCATTTAACCATGGATTTGCTGTAGCTAATTCGAAAGACAGGCTAGAAGTAGTTAAGAATATAAATATTCCAACTTTAATTGTTCACGGAGAAAACGATGTTTGTTTTGGAGTAGAACACAGTCAATTTTTACATAAAAATATTCAAAATTCTAAATTAGAAATAATAAAAAATATGGGACATATGTTTTCTCTTTCGGAATCTGGTGCTCTATTGTTTAAAGTTATATCAAATATAAGATAGTCAAGTGAGATATTCTGAGGTTGTAGTTGATAATAGCATTTATTTGAGATGGTACTTGCAGGAAACTAGTAGGAGAATTTAATTTAAGATAGGTTCCAAGTTCGTCCTACTTACCGAGCCCTATTATGAAGCCTTTAATTTATCTGTTTTTCTGATATAATAGAACAAAACATGACAAGCATATACATTACACTATTAATAATTGGTCTTTTTCTATTATTTATCCTAGGAAATCTTCTAGTATTATTAAGGGCTAAAAAACAGACCCAGAAAGCTTTTAAAGAAGTTGATGACTATTTAAGAAGAAAGATTGAGCTAGCTAATCAGGTCATTGCAGAAATATCAAAATACGTCTCCTATGAAAAAGATTTCGTAAAAAATGTTTCAGAGGCCAAGAAAAAAGCAGAAGGAGCTAAAACTGTTAAAGAAAAGAAAGAAGCTGGCAATATTTTATCAATGGTTTTAAAAGCCGCCTTTGCAGCGTCAGATAAATATCCCGAATTGAAATTTTCTCAAAAACTAAATCAGTTGAAAAAAGAAATTGACGAGATAGAGGAGGGGATCGATTCCTTTAAGAGTCTATTTGGAGAAATAGGGGAAACGATTAAGAAGCTCTTGAAAAGTAAGCCATTTGGTGTAGTATATGACTTGTTCAAGAAAGAGACCAAAACAGTCAAAGAAGAAGTTAAAAAGGTTAAAAAAAGAGTAATTAAAAATAAGAAAAAATAATATGTCAACAACAATTATTGTTCTAGCGATAGTATTTATAGTTCTATTATACGTAATGATTGCCTACAACGGCCTTATTACTTTGAGAAACAGAGTAAAAGAAGCCTGGTCAGACATTGACGTTCAGTTAAAAAGAAGATACGATTTGATTCCTAATCTTGTTGAGGTAGTAAAAGGGTACGCTTCACACGAAAAAGAAACCTTTAACAAGGTTATTGAAGCCAGAAGCAAGGCCATGTCAGCAACAGGAGTAAAGGAAAAAGGTGAAGCAGAAAATGCTTTATCAGGTACATTAAAGAGTTTGTTCGCTTTATCAGAAAATTATCCTGAATTAAAAGCTTCAGTTAATTTCCTTGAATTGCAAAGAGAGCTAACTGATACTGAAGATAAAGTTCAAGCTTCAAGAAGGTTCTACAATGGTAACGTTCTAGATTTCAACACTAAGCTAGAAATGTTCCCCACAAACATGATTGCACAGATGTTCGGATTTAAAGTTTCTGAATTCTTTGTAGCCGAAGAGGGGGAGAAAGCAGCACCAAAGGTCAGTTTTTAATAAGTTAAACCAAAAGATATGAAAAATATTTCTAAGTGTATTTTAAAGCAGAAAAAAAGACTAAGAAGAAAATTCAACAAGCTTACCGAGAGAGACAAGAAGAGAAGGGGGCTTGATGATAACAAGTAGTATGTCAACGCTATACAACATAGCTGATTCTAATGTTAGAAAAACATGGTTTTTAATAACCTTTTTTCTTGTTTTTGTCATTCTTTTAGGATGGCTTTTTAGTTATATTATGAATAGCTCAGCCATATTATACATGGCGGTTGTTTTCAGCGTTTTAATGAGCGTTTCTTCATACTGGTATTCGGACAAGATTGTTTTGATGTCGACAGGAGCTCAACCAATCGAAAAGAAAGACAATCCAGAATTATATCGAATCGTTGAGAATCTTTGTATTACGGCTGGACTGCCAGTACCGAAGATATATATTTTAAATGAGGCTCAACCTAATGCTTTCGCCACCGGTAGAGATGAGAAGCACGCAGTTATTGCAGTGACTAAAGGTTTATTGGGAAAACTAGAAAAGAAAGAAATAGAAGGAGTAATCGCACATGAATTATCCCACATTAAAAACAAAGATATGTTGTTGCAAACAGCGGTTGTTGTTTTAGTGGGAGTAATCACTATTATTACCGACTTCTTTTTGAGAATAAGTTTTTGGGGAGGGAATAGAGACAATGATAATAACTCTAATTCTAATTACTTGATGTTAATTTTAGGAATTGCAGTTGCAATCTTAGCCCCAATTGCGGCTACCATGATTCAATTATCAATTTCTCGAAAGAGAGAATTTTTAGCCGATGCCTCTGGCGCACTACTAACTCGCTACCCAGAAGGATTAGCCAGCGCACTAGAAAAGATCTCGGCCGATGGTAGTCAGTTAAGAAAAGCTAATAGCTCTAATGCCCATCTTTTTATCTCTTCTCCTTTAAGAGGAAAAGAAAGTAAAAGCTGGTTTAATAAATTATTTATGACTCATCCTCCAGTTGAAGAGAGGGTAGCTAATTTGAGGGGGATGAAGATATAGAAATATTAAGGGACCGCCAGAGGGCGGTTTTTAATTTGACAAAATAAAGTAACGTTGTATAATTTACAAGGTTCAGAAAGAACTAAATGCAAATTTAAAAGGAGCAGGAGAATGCGTTACACTTGCGCGGGCATTGTCCCCTTAAACGGCAAGATTCTGTCAAAGAAGGATGGAATTAAGCCGATCTTGAAGAAAGTCGGAGATGCATTGAAGAACAGTGTTGATCCAGTCGTAATTCGAATTGCGGGCGGATCAGCATCGGGAAAGACCACGATTGCCAACATTATTCGCAAAAAGTTTGCGGAGCAGTCGGTTCTGCTTACTCAGGACAATTATTACATTGGTCGTGAGTATAGTGAAACGAATGGGTTTACGTTTGACCAGCCTCAATCTATCGATCTTGACAAGCTGGGGCAGGACATCGTCGATCTCAGGAATGGAAAGTCCATCGAGGAACCAATCTACAGCTTCCTTGAAGATGGGGGCAAGCGGATTGGTTACAAAACAGTTGAGCCGGCAAAGCTCATTATCGTTGAAGGACTGTTCGTTCTCGACGACAAGCTGTCAAAATGTGGCGGAATCAAGGTCTTCATCAGGACCAACTGTCACGGGCGACTCATCCGTCGGGTCATTCGGGATATTTCCCGAACTTGCTGGGAACCGAACCGGATCCTTGGATACTTCTTGGAAGTCGTTGATCCGATGCACCAGTTGTACATCGATCATCAGGAGTATGTTGCCGACTACATCGTCGTCAACCAGTATGATCCGGAAACCGAGCCGAACAAAGCTGGTTGCCAGCAAGAGAAACAGATCAAGGTAGAACTTAATGGTCCGCTGGGAGTAAAAATGCTCGGTTCAATCGGAGCTGAGACTATTTCTCACACCGACCAGGAAGATGTCTACTTCTCAGTTTCCGGCAAGGCCGAAGAAGAACTTCTGCGGATTCGTAAGGAAGGAACTAACCTTCTCTTCACCTACAAAGCTCCGCAAAGCGATGGAGATGTACGCGTGAAACGGAAAGTGGAGTTTCCAATTTCTCCAATTGAGGAGGGGACAATCCAAGCTTCTTGCCAAGAGAAGCTAAAGATATTCAAGTCTCGAGACTTGTTTGTCTGGAGTAGTATCGTCTTTTCCCAGGACTGCATTGTAGTCCCAGGCAAGAAAGGCCGATACTTCTTGGAAGTCCGGAGTGATAACCTCAAGAAGGTTAAATCTCTGCTGGCGAAGTTAGGGCTGAAAGAATCAAAGATTCTGACAGAATCCTACTTCGACCTCCTCGAATAATTTTTTAAATTTATGAGCAGTCGTGTTAAAGCGGCGCTTTTTTAATACTTTTCTATTTTATCTATATTATGTATAATATGAAATATATGGAGTTATTATTGGAAATACACAATAAAGATATTGGCGAGGAAGACTTAATAAAGGACTCCTACCGATTAAGAAGGGCTGCTCGTGCAGTCATTTTAAACGATAAGAATGAAGTGTCCATCCAATATGTTTCTAAATATGGATACTACAAACTTCCTGGGGGAGGAGTAGAGAAGGGGGAAACAATTGAACAGGCTCTTAAAAGAGAAGTTTTAGAAGAGGTCGGGGTTGATATTGAAATCAAAAAAGAAATAGGAATGGTTATTCAGTATAGAAATAATTTTGATACTCTCCAATTCTCCTATGCGTATTTAGCTAGGATGACGGGTGGATCAGGGATTCCCTCATACGAAAAATCAGAAATCGAAGAAGGATATACCCCGATGTGGTTCCCAATCAATGAAGCCATTTCTTTAATTGATAATAACAAAACAGATAATTATGCTGGCAAGTTTATGGTGCTTCGCGATTCAACAATATTAAAAAAAGCAAAAGAGATATTAAATAGCTAAAATATGAGCTTTGAAAGAATTAATATAGGACTAGAAGATGTTGAAAATAAGGAAAAGCCCAAGAAAGGGAATAAGGAATTTTTCTTTTCTGAAAAATTAGAGCAATACATTTCTTTTAATCCATTAAAAGTTGATGAGAGGGTTATTTCTGCTGCCAAAAACCATGAGATAGAGTTAGATTGGGACGACGAAGGAAGGCTTAAGAATATATCTTTAATTGATGCTAAAAAGATTATGGAGGAATTAGGTGGTGGATTATTATCGCCAACAGAATATTGGACTGCCTATGAAGAGGCTGACGAGGAAACAAAAGAGAAAATGAAAAGCGAAGATTATGTTGAATGGCTGGACGTTGTTTTTAAGAGGGACAATGAAGGTAATGTTGTAAAAGTTGAACATCCAAAGATAACCGAAAACGACACAATCAATATTGGCGTTGAAGGTGAAGAAGAGAAAGTAGATATGAAAACTGGAAGGCCAGGTTGGTTTAATCCAGAAAATAATATAGATTTAAAGACAGGATTGCCAATCAATATTAATACAAGCCGAGAGAAGGGTGGAGATGCGTGGAGCGGGGCAAATTGGAAGTACTGGTCTACTTTTCAGGAAGAAAGATGGATGAGCGGAGTAAGAGGCTATGTCATTTCTTCAGGAACTCCTTCTCTTGATTTAGATATTCCTCCGAACGTCAAGGAGCCAGTATTGATGCTTCGAGAATGCAGGAAGGAATTGATGGATCCACTGATAAATCAAAAGGTTAAAGATTCAATGGAGTCGATGGGTAGTTCTTATAAACAGACAATTGCCGAAACTCCGGGTATTAATAATTTAGAAAAATTAGAGTCTTTTTATTTTCAAGAAAAGGAAAACTTAATAGGTTTTTTAGAAAAACATGGCCAAGAAATAGTCTCAAATAATAGTTCTGAAGCGAGGAGCATTAGAGAAAAAACTATTGACATGTCAGGGCTTATTAGTATTCTAGCAAAGAAACACAACGATATTAATTCTTTAGAAGCACTGAAAGAAATAAATAAAGAGCTTTTTGGAGAAAAGAAATTAACGATAGATTCCTTTAAGGAATTTGTTGCTAAAAACAAAAATGATTTAAATGACTCAATTGAAAAGGATATAAAAACAGTTTTTGTAATGGGTCACAAAAATCCTGACACAGACACAGCCATCAGCGCTCTTTTTGAGGCATATAGAAATTCATTAATGGATCAAGACGGCGCCTATATCCCAGTTCTTCAATCAGAAAGAGTTCCTGATGAAATAAGGGAGCTTTTAGGAGAAGAAATAGCTAATAACCTCATTCTTTCTAATTCAGAGCAATATGAGCAATTAAAAGCTTCGGGAAAAGCAAGGTGGATTTTAGTAGATCAAAATGTTAGCGATGTGCAAAAGTTTGTTATTTCTACTATAGACCATCATAAATTATCAGATATAGCTAAAAAACAAGACTCTAACAAGACTTGGGAAATGGCTGGCTCAACCGCATCTTTGATTGCTCAAAAATTTGAAGGAATGGGTTTCGAAATGGATGAAGAAATGAGCAAAATTTTATATGGAGCAACTTTGATGGATACGGAGAATAGGGGAGAAAAGAAAATGACCTCAAAGGATTATCTCTTAATGGATGAATTGAAGAAAAATAGCGGAGTTGAAAATGATAATGAGTTTTTTGGACACTTAATGAGCCATTTATTGAATACTGATGACGCTAAACTCTTATTTGAAAGAGATTACAAACAAGATTGGGGCGTCTTTGGATTTGCAGTAGCAAAAATAAAGAACGGGTTTAATGGAGAAGGAAAAGAATTAAAGGGTGAGCTTTTGAATAAGCTCAAGGATTTGGCTAGTCAGAACAACGAGAACAAGAATTTTCCGATGACATTGTTGAAGGTTGTTGATTATCTTGATGACAATGAAACGGTTAACCTGGAGAGGGTATATATGATTTTTAAGGATGGTACGCAGTCTGAATTTAAAGAGAAAATGTTCGAATTTGTAGAAAAAGTAATAGACAATACTTTCAAGGGGAAGGCCGATATTAAAAAGAGCGAAGAGTATATAGATTTTAGCGGAGTTGGTGATCAGCTTTCCAGGAAAGTTGTTGCTCCGTTTTTGGAGCCAGTTGTTAAGGCTTTTAATGAGTACTACAACGTTAAGGATATTGACTTAAATATAAAAAGAGAATTTTTGAATGATTCTCCAGAGGTTGAAGAGGCAGCTGACAGGTTAGGAATAAAAATATTCAGTGATAAAAAAGGCAGAGTCAATAATATTACCTTTGTGGAGGCTAAGAAATTGTCAGAAGAGTTGAGGATAGAAATGATGAGTCTTTCTGAATACTGGAAAGCGTTGAAGAGCGTCACCGAAAATAAAGACGAACAATTGGGCAAACATCTTAGAGAGAATGATTTTGTTGAATTTTTGGATACAGTTATTATTGATGGCAAGTATATTATTGATCATCCTCAAATAATTGAAAAAGATGGACAAGTCTTTTACGAAGGGGAGAGGAAGGAAATTAACATTATTAATGGTGTCCCTGGATTAATAGATATTAAGGATATAGATTTGAGCACTGGCTTTCCAAAGAAGGTTTTTGCGCCAAGCGAAATGAATTCTAGCTTATGGAGGTATTGGTCTCCCGATGCTAAACTTTGTATTCCAACAAGAGGCCATATCTTTTTATTGGAACAGACGGCTCTTGATACAAAGATTCATCCAGAGGATGCTCTTCCTAATTTAGGAGTTAGACCGTGCAGGAAGAAAATTGTTTTGCCGGAAATAAGCTTCGTTAAAAATAATTCAGGAGACATTGAGGCCGTCATTAAGAAAGATGTCTAAATTTTAGAGCCTTTCTTTTTGTTAATTTTTGTACTATTATCTACGAGTAATAGGGAGAGGTACAAAAGCGGCTTAATTGGCAGTCCTGGAAAGACTGTGTGCGGAAACGTACCGAGGGTTCGAATCCCTCCCTCTCCGCAAGATTAGGAAGCTTTATTCTGTAAGGCTTTTCATCATGACCTCAACAGGACAATGGAATTTTTTCACATATTTCCATGTTTTTTGAAAAACCACCAATGTGTGTACATTACTCAAGGCAATTGACAAAATTAAACAATGTATTATAATTATAACATTGAGGCTTTGACATGACGATGACGCGGGTAGACGCTGTAATCTTTGCAGCTTTTGCGGTATTAATGTGCTTTTTCTATGGGGGATTGGCGATATTAATAGTTATCGCTTTCCTATCCCTTGCAATCGGCTTAGAATTGCAACAGTACAGCTAAAACAGAACAAAGGGGTTGATACTTTATTCTAAGAATAATTTGTCACCCCGTCTTTTTTTATACATAACCCAACTTTAAAAAGGTTCAAGTTCGTCCCATCGCCCCCGTAAGTTTAAACTCTTTTAATATTTTTGGTATATGATATGATAAATACATCATATTAAAACTAAATCGCATGAACACTATTTTGAAATTGTTCAGGTCAGCTTTTTTATTTTTAGCTATATTTTTTCTTGTTGTTGGATTTTTATCAATGATGATAGGTTTTAATATTTTTCATTTCGGAGTTGCTCTCATAACCGCAATCTACAATATTTCTGGATCTGAAGCTCCATCTGGGCAGGGTTGGCTAGGCCTTATAGTGTTCTACCTCGCAATGATTCTTTCTTATGGATTATCTATAGTTTTTTTCATAACAACCTTTATTTTAATTGATTGGCCTCAAAAAAAGCTTAAAGAAAAACCAATTCCTTATATGTTTTTATATCTTTTAAGCCTTGTTATTATTGTTTATATATTGTTTTTCTTGTTTTCTATTTCTCTCAACTTTTTTAGATAAAACAGATAATAAATAAATTAATTTTATATGACCGAAAACAACGTTAAAAAAATTGGATGGATTGCTTCTTTTTTGGGAATTTTAATGTATTTTTCTTATATAGATCAAATTAGGTTAAACATTTCGGGACAGCCCGGCTCAGTAATATTACCAATCGTTACTACAATAAATTGTACCTTTTGGGCACTATATGCTTTTTTGAAAGAAAAAAAGGATTGGCCACTTTTTGTTTGTAATCTTCCGGGAATTGTTCTAGGTATTATTACGGCGATTACCGCGATAATTTATCGTTAAGGTTCCAGATTCATTTTGATTGACAAAATGTTCAGAAGTTGTAGTCTATCAATGGATCATTATGGCGAAAGAAGTTAAGATTATTTTGGTAAAGAAGCAAAACGGTCAAAACGACAATCTCTTTGACAAGGATTTTGTAAAGGAAACAAACCGAGACGCTGATGAGTACGTAGGAAGGTACCATGCGAAAATTAATCGCGAAATCAAGGATGAAGTTCTTGATAGTCCTTTTAAAGGAATCATTAACGGCATCGTAATTTCTATGGCATTTGCTTATGCGTCAGACTCTTGCAGAATCGTGAAGAGAACAATTTATCCTTCGCTAGAAAGTGAAATAGTGGAAGATAAGTACGAAACTTTAATCAAAAACAACAAGAGATTCGGAGGCAGACTAATTCAAGTTATAATCTTCGGGCCAGAAAAAAGAAACCCATAATTTTCTTTTAATAGAGATATTGAAAGGGAAGGAGGGTTTTAAATTTTAATTTCAATGTAAGAAATACTTGACAAAATGTATAATATACCTTACATTGGAAATATAAGAATAATATAAGAAAAATATGTCATATAAGAAATTTAAGTTCGTTAGATTTTTAATTGTTTTCTTCCTCGCTATGACTATTTCGATAGCGGTGAGTATGGAAAATGTTTTACTCGCTGTTTCAGCTATCGGGATAGGAATGATATCAATGTTTCTAGTAAAGAAAAATGTTAAGGCGGTGTTAGTTGATGAGATGGTTAAAAATATTGCTGGCAAATCAGCTCTTATCGCTTACAGCATTACTGTTCCTGTTTTGGCAGTTCTTTCTTTGGTTTTTATGTTTTCCGATCTAAGTCATCAAGGTTCATATTTGTATGGTTTGGGCGTGATCTTCAGCTATATCGCTTTATTCAATATGGCTATTTATTCTATAGCTTATTACTATTACAGAAAAAAATATGGCTCAGATAAAGAATAATATTAAAGTCTTGCGAGCCGAGAAGGGAATGACGCAGGAAGAATTGGCTGATAAGGTAAATGTCACTAGACAGACAATTATTGCAATTGAAAAGAACAAGTATATTCCTTCTTTGGAGCTAGCCTATAAAATATCTTTGTTTTTTAACAAGAAGATTGAAGAGATTTTTGAATATTTCTAGCTTTTTATTTCTAATTAATATATAATAATATTAATGGATAAATTACACCCAAAAACAGAAGAAGGAGTATTGGTTATAACCGCTCTTTTTGTTCTCGTTTCTTCTATGCTTAATGCGACAATCTCTATTGTTTTGGCTTTGGCCAGCTTGTCTGTATTTTTTGCATATAACTGGATGACAAAAAAACAATGATTTTTGCAACCGGCAATCATCAAAAACTTAAAGAATTTGAGTCTATTTTGGGAATTAAATTAAATCATTCCGATTTAGATTTGGACGAAATTCAATCAGTTGATGTTGAGGAGGTGGCACGTCATAAAGCTAAACAAGCTTACGACATATTAAAAGAACCAGTCATCGTAGAAGACACTGGATTATATTTTGAAGAACTAAACGGATTGCCTGGTGCTTTAGTTAAATTCTTTGTTAAGAAGTTAACTTTAGAACAAATGTGTTCTTTAATCGGCGAGAATAGGAGGGCAGCAGCCATTACTTGCATTGCTTTTTTTGACGGAAAAGAAGTAAAAATCTTTAAGGGGGAAACAAAAGGGGAGATAGCTAAGGAGCCAAGAGGGACTAATGGCTTTGGCTGGGATCCGATATTTATTCCCGAAGGATATAGTCAAACATTTGCTGAAATATCTTCCGAAGAAAAAGAGTATAAGTTTATGCGAAAGGAGGCAATAAAAAAGCTAAAGAGCAATATTGACAAGCTTGATTAAATAGCCTAATTATTAATAGTTGCACATTTACAATCTAGGGTTGATTAGCAACTTAATTTAAGGAGATTTCGTCTTTTTAGGTTAGGCTGTTAATCAGCCTAAATTAGGGAAACGAATTTTATCATGACTAAGGAAAAAGAGTTTTCAGACTTACTGTGTGAGATTGTAGCGCATGATATGGCGAATGGCCTTACCACTCTCGGATCTTACTCAGTTCTTCTAGATGAAGAGCTTGATGAACAACAGTTAAAAGCTAAAAAGTATTCAAAAATAAACCTTGCAACCATTGAAAAGTTGATAAGTTTAATGGAGTTTTTCAGGAAATACAGAGCGGATTGCCAGAAAATTTCTTGGCGTTCATTAGCGTCGATATACAAGTATCGCAAAGCTCCGCTCTCCGTAAAGATAACTGTCAACGACGAATTGGGAACCATTAAAATTTATGCCAGCGATTTGGCTTCAATGGTTTTTGACAATCTGATTGACAACACTATCCGGCATGGCAAGGCGACAGAAATAAAAGTGAGCCATTGCTTTACCTCCGACGACGAACTCATTGTGGTATTCGAGGATAATGGGAAGGGGGTTCCAACAGAGAACAAAGAAAAGATTTTTGAAAAAGGATTTGGTGAAAACACTGGCATGGGTCTTTATCTCACAAGAAAGATTCTTGATATTACCGATATTAAAATTGTTGAAGTCGGTGAGCTTGGAAAAGGAGTGAGATTCGAAATGACCATCCCTAAAAACTATTACAAGATAGAGACTATAACTGAAACATAGCCTTCTTTTTTTAATTATAGGGGGTTGACATAAATATAGCAATATTGTATTATATTAAATA
>Ga0172381_10003144_pt1 | contig 17669 bp, 15 predicted proteins | sample Leawel6488metaG_FD_119754 | JGI IMG/M metagenome (GOLD analysis project Ga0172381, IMG submission 119754) | Leachate microbial communities from a municipal landfill in Southern Ontario, Canada - Leachate well 64-88 metaG | ecosystem: Engineered > Solid waste > Landfill > Unclassified | place... | reverse complement strand
GGAATACCGGTTTAAGGTCTTTGACTTTCCGGAATTTCCGGATGGAATACCCGTATTTTTGCATGGCACCCAAAGCCAGTCGTTCCAACGTAGGATCCATTTCCCGGGGTACATGTACCTTGTATTCCACCCAATCCACTTTTTTGGTCAGACCCAGTCGCTCCATGTGACTTATATAATATGGATAATTGTACTGGGTAATGTACATATCCATCTGGTCAAAACCTTCAATGAGCATGCCCATTTTATCCATATCCGAAAACCCCAGAGGTCCCACAATTTCATTCATATCAAGGAACCGGGCCCACTCGGCAACTTTGTTAAACAGTGCCTCGGATACCCCATAATCGTCAATAAAGTCAAAACGGGTAAAACGCATCTGTCGCACATTCATTTTGTAATTATAGGCATTGTTCAAAATTGCCGCAACTCTGCCGGCAACCTCTCCGTCTTTATATGCCAGGAACATTTTACAGGAAGCATAATCAAACGCCGCATTTTTGGCGGGATCGAAATCCCTCATTTCTTCTGAAATCAATGTGGGAACAAAGCAGGAATTGTTCTTATACAGTCTGACCGGAAATTCAAAGAATTTTTTTTTGTTTGACCGGGAGGTTATCTCTTTAACAGTAATCATAAATAAATATAAAAAAACGAGTAAATTTGTACTTTATATCATTTTTCATACACATTTATATGGCAACTACATCAGATTTTAAAAACGGATTGTATATTTCTTTCAACGGGAAACCTTGTTCCATTATATGGTTTCAACACGTAAAACCCGGCAAGGGCGCCGCTTTTGTAAAAACGAAATTGCGCAATCTGGAAAACGGCCGCGTTTTGGAAAACACCTTCAATGCCGGAGAAAAAGTGGAAACCATCCGCGTGGAAAGACGCCCTTATCAATTCCTCTATAAAGACGATATGGGATTTAATTTTATGCATACCGAGACTTTCGAACAAATATCCCTTCAACCGGACCTGATTGAGAATCCCGATCTGATGAAAGAAGGACAATGCGTGGAAATGATGTTCCTGGCAGACGAAGAACGGGTTCTGACTTGTGAATTGCCTCCTTTTGTGGAAATGGAGATCACATATACCGAACCTGCCGTTAAAGGAGACACAGCTTCTACCAATGCCCTGAAAGCAGCTACGCTTGAAACCGGCGCCGAGATTATGGTTCCCCTGTTCATCAACCAGGGTGAACGCATTAAAGTGGACACACGCACCCGGGCTTATTCGGAACGGGTAAAATAACCTTATTATGAAAACATGGCTTACGGCCTTCGCGGCCTTAATGATCGTCCTTTCGTGCAACAACACGGGAAATGTCCCTACACCCGGACAGGTAGCTTCGGGAATCCTGGAACGGCAGTCAGAAATTGCACTGGCAACGCTGTCCGGGGATTGGGAAACGGAACGTATGCGCCGTATAGCCCTGGATTTTAATAAAACAGAAGAGGAAGCCCTGGCTTATATACGTCGTTATTTCCCCGATGTCACACTTGATCAATTGAAAAAGTGGGAAAAATCCCGGGCGTTGGAATCAATGTTCATAAATGGAGAAAAACGTTATTTTTCAAGGGCTTTCAGGAACCTCTTCCGGATTGACAGTACGTGCCGGGAAAAGTTCGTGGAAATCAACGGGCCCGAGGAAGATCCCAAAGCTTTGCTCCTTAAGGAACACCTCCCCCGTGTGGTAGAACTTACCAAAAAAAAAGGTGTTAACAAAGTAGAACACGTCACTTATTCCATTACTTATACACTGACCGTCCCGGCCAATACCGTTCCCGGTGGAGAGATCATAAGGGCATGGATGCCTCTGCCGCGAACCGATGTCCCCCGCCAAAAAGATTTCAGACTGACTGAAGTTTCTGAACCCCATTACATCATCTCTCCGGATCATTATGTACACAAATCCATTTATATGGAAAAAGAGGCCGTCAAAGACAGTTCTGCTGTTTTCAGCTATTCATTTACTTATACAGCTTATGCACAATACGACCAATTTGATCCTCTGAAGGATATACTTCCCTATGACACACTAAGCCTGGAATACCGTCAATACACCCAGGCCGTACCTCCTCATATAGTCACAGACGGAAAAGTCGCTGAACTGGCTAATAAAATTGCGGGTGATGAAACAAATCCGTACCTGAAGCTTCGGAAAATATTTACCTATATAAGCCGAAACTATCCCTGGGCGGGAGCCCGGGAATATTCGACCATTGAAAGCATTCCCCTTTACGTATTGGAAAACGGACACGGAGACTGCGGTCAGGTAAGTTTGCTCTTCATTTCCATGTGCCGGAGCCTTGGCATTCCGGCCAGGTGGGAAAGTGGTTGGATGTTGCATCCGGGAGCCGTGAACCTTCATGACTGGGCCGAGGCTTATCTGGAAGGCATCGGCTGGATCCCGGTAGATCAGTCATTCGGCTTGCAACCGCAACCTGTTGAGCATTTTTATTCCCGAGGCATAGATGCATACCGCATGGCTGTGAATACAGATATCGGAGGTGCTTTTTTCCCTGCAAAGATCCATTTTCGTTCAGAAACCGTAGATTTTCAACGCGGGGAAGTAGAATGGCGCGGAGGCAACCTTTATTTTAACGAGTGGGAATACCAATTGCAGGTCCATCCTTCCGGCAAATAGACAAACCGTCCCCAAGTGGAAGCAGTACCGTGGAAACTTCCTGGTCCTGTGACACCATGCAGTTGTATGCCCGCAATCCTTCGGTTTGCGGGTCTTTGTGTTTTGGATCGGCTACCTTTCCGTCCCATAGTACGTTGTCGGCAATAATATATCCCCCCTGTGTCAGAACCTGTTTAGCGGCCATGTAATAATCACAGTATTCCCGTTTGTTGCCGTCAATATATACCAATTGACAGGTATATCCGTTTTGTAACAGACGGGGGATCACTTCCAGGGCATTGCCGTTATGCAGGTTTATTTGTCTTTCCAGACCGCTGCGACGGAATGCTTCCATAATCAGGTCATTATTTTCATCAAAGATTTCAATGGTATCAATCCTTCCTTCCGGAGTCAACCCCCGTCCCATACAAATGGACGAATAACCGGTAAAGGTACCAATTTCCAGAATATTCCCGGGACGTATCATTTTTACCAGCATTGTGAGCAAAGAGCCCAACGGTTCTCCGCTTAGCATTCTGGGGTGAACACATCGGTAATGTGTCTCGCGTTCCAGCCATTCCAAAACCGGATCCTTTTGTCTGGAATGGTCATTCAGGTATTTTTTTAAAACTTCTGTAATCATCAAATATATACCAGGGTACACCTCCTGGATTTGTCCCATATTTCATTGGCCACATGCAGTACCTGTTGGGGAGTTACAGCAGCGATCATGGCAAGCATTTGTGCGTGTGAAATGACCTTTCCGAATGCCAACAGGCTTTTTCCCATGGAAAGGCACTGCACTTCATGGTTGTCTTCGGTTATGGACATTTGGCCTGTCAGTTGTTTTTTGGCCCGTTCCAATTGCATGGATGTCATCGTGAAGGCAGCATATTCCCGGATCACCTTCTCTGTTAATTCCCGGCAACGGTCCAGATTCGGTCCGTCCGTTCCAAAGTAGATACCGGCAAACCCGGTATCCATATAAGGAGAATAGGATGCTTCCACAGTATAGACCAATCCGTATTTCTCTCTTAAAACCATATTCAGCCTGGCATTGGAAGCCGGTCCTCCTATCAGGTTCATCAACAATACAAGAGGGATCCGGTTTTTGTCGTGAAGTCCGTATGCAAGAGAGCCTGTAAGGCAATGTGTTTGATAAGTGCCCCTTTTTTCCTTGTCGTTGAATAAACAGGACGGAACAACCATGGGAGTGTTTATTTGAACCTGATCCGGTACGGTCCCGGTATACTGAAAAAATTCTTTGCCGTAATATTTTTCCGCCATGGCAAGGGCCCGTTGCGGAGATATATTGCCTACAATGCTCAGAGACATTTGTTCGGGACGAAACCGTTCCTTCAGGAATTCATTCAGGTGCTCAGACGTGATCTTTTTAAGCTCCCGGGGAATCCCAAGAATGGGTTGGGACATGGGTGTTCCAATGAATAGTTTTTCTTCAAATTTGTCATATATCAGATCTGTAGGCGAATCTTTATACGAACGTATCTCATCCAGGATCACGTCCCTTTCCTTGATTATTTCGTTGGGTGGAAATACCGAATGTAAAACCATATCGGAGATCAGTTCCAGGGCTTTATTCAGATCTTCCCGCAACACGGTGGCGTGAAGCACCAGTTCTTCCTTGGTGGTAAAGGCATTGATCTCCCCTCCCAGTCTTTCCAGACGGTTGTTGATGTGATAGGATTTCCTTTTGACCGTTCCTTTGAACAGCATATGTTCGCAAAAATGTGCCAGTCCCGCCAGTCCCGCAGGTTCAAAACGGGTACCGGCCAATGTAGTCAATGCACAATAACTGACCGGAGAGGTTGTTGTCAGGACCGCACATTTCATACCGGATGAAAGAGTGGTAATAAAGACGGATTTCATAGTTTTTGTCATAGTCACCGGAGGCCGCAAAAATAGGGATAATTTCTTATCTTTGCATCTTATGGATCAATTTGTGGTATCAGCAAGAAAATACCGTCCTCAACAATTTAGTGACGTTGTTGATCAGGATAATATCGTAACTACCCTGAAAAATGCCATAGCCAGAAAACAACTGGCTCACGCATATCTGTTTTGCGGGCCCCGGGGAGTGGGTAAAACCACTTGTGCCCGGATCTTTGCCAAGACAATCAACTGCCTCCATCCCGCGGAAAACATGGAGGCATGCGGAACATGTGAATCCTGTATCTCGTTTGCCGAAGGCAGGTCTTATTCCATACATGAACTGGATGCCGCTTCCAACAACTCGGTAGACGATATCCGGGAATTGATAGATAAAGTTCGCATTCCGCCGCAAGTGGGAAAATACAGTGTGTATATCATAGATGAAGTACACATGCTGTCCCAGTCTGCATTCAATGCTTTTCTCAAAACGCTGGAAGAACCTCCTTCCTATGCATTGTTCATACTGGCCACAACCGAGAAGCATAAAGTATTGCCGACCATTCTTTCCAGATGCCAGGTTTTTGATTTCAACCGCATCTCAATAAAAGCCATGATGATTCATCTGGAAGAAGTTGCAAAAAAAGAGGGGGTTACCATTGGACGGGATTCGTTGGGCGTTATTGCCCAAAAAGCAGACGGAGCCATGCGGGATGCCCTTACGCTTTTGGATCAGTGTATAGCCGTAAGCGGCAAAGAAGTGACATACCTCCAGGTAATTTCCAATTTGAACGTACTGGACAGGGAGTATTATTTCCGTCTGACCCAAATGGCCCTGGACGGCAGCTTTGAGAAAATGTTACTCCTTTTTGACGAGATCCTGTCCCGCGGATTCAACGCTTTGCATTTTATCGGAGGCTTAAGTTCCCATTTCAGAGACCTGTTGGTTTGCAAACAGCCCGAGAGTCTCCCTTTACTGGAATACGGCGAGGAAACGGCCCTGAAGTTCCGCGAACAGGCCGGAAGGTGTTCCCTGCCTTTTCTTTTCAAGGCATTAAGTATCAGCACGCAGGCAGAAGCCGGGTACAAACAGAGCAACCAGCCCAGGCTTCACATAGAAATGGCCCTGATTCGCCTAAGCCAATTGGAAAACAAGGCAAACACGCAAGAACAGAAAACAGTTTCTGTTGAACCGAAAGGAGAAGTCCTTGAAACAGAACGTCCACCCGCCGTCAAAGTCTCCGATGCTGCTGAACTACCCAATGCCGTAGAACCGGAAAAAACGCAGGGCCCTGTTTCTGAAAACATGCCGGAAAAGATTTCCACAAAAGCCGGAACGGTATCAATAAAGAACCTGATGCGCCAAAACGGCAAGAAACGGGACACAACCAAAGAAGAAGAACCTGAAGAAGGTGTTCCTGCCGGAAATGAAAAGGAAATAAAAACGGAAGACCTGCAAAGGATACTGCCCGGTTTGTACGCTCTGTTTGAAAGCAGGCCTCATTTGTCGGCTACTCTTTCCCGTTGTACCCCAACGGTCGTTGAAGGACATACCGTCCAATTCAAAGTGATCAATGAGTTACAAAAAAAATGGATTGAGGAACGCTTTGGCGTTATTATAGATCAATACCTTCGTAAATCTCTGGGGAACAAAGATGTGCACTCCTGTCTTGTGGTTGAAGAATCGCTGGAAAACATGCCTGACGGAACATGCTACATGCCCGAAGACAAAGCAAGGTTCATGGCCGAAAAGCATCCCCAGGTGGCCGCTTTACGGGATGATCTGAACCTGGATATCAGTTAATCATAGCTAAATTATGCGTTTACATTGTCATAACCTGGTTAAGAGATACGGTTTACGCACCGTTGTGAAAAATGTTTCCATCCAAGTAGACCAGGGAGAGATCGTAGGTCTTCTTGGACCCAACGGGGCCGGGAAAACAACCAGTTTCTACATGATCACAGGTTTGATCAAACCCAATAACGGAAAAATCTTCCTGGATGACGAAGAAGTTACTTCCTACCCTATGTACCAGCGCGCCCAGAAAGGGATCGGATACCTGGCGCAGGAGGCGTCTGTTTTCCGGAAACTGAGTGTGGAGGACAACATCATGTCGGTTATGGAATTATCCTCTTTTACAAAAGATGAGCGGAAAGAACGCATGGAGCGTTTGATAGAGGAATTTGGCCTGCAAACGGTCAGAAAGAGTTATGGCATTCAGCTGTCCGGCGGGGAACGCCGTCGTTGTGAAATTGCACGTGCTTTGGCCCTGGACCCCAAATTTATTTTACTGGATGAGCCTTTTGCCGGCGTTGACCCCATAGCCGTGGAAGACATTCAGCAAATTGTGGCTCAGCTGAAGACCAAAGACATAGGAGTGATCATCACCGATCATAACGTACACGAAACCCTGGCCATCACCGACAGAGCATACCTTTTATACGAAGGAAGTATTCTGGAAAGCGGGACTGCAGATGAACTGGCGGCCAACCCTGAGGTCAGGCACAAATACCTGGGGCAGAACTTTGAATTGCGAAAGATCGTTCCCGTAAACCCGGAAAAACCGGATTCGAAACGAATGGAGGAACCGGAGACCTCTGAAGAAGAAGCAATCCCGGATGTTTCGTTTTCAGAAGACGATCTGTCCAGGGAAAAGGATCTCAATCAAAACTGATTCCTGCAAAACCCACAATTTTTAAAGCAAGGTCTTTATAATAACCGGGATTAAGACTTCTCCGGTAAGGTGAAATAAATTCCAAAAAATTATGCATGTTATCCTTATGAACGGGATCTGCCGGAGGAGATTCCATTGTTAACGGATTAATGGGTTTCCCGTTTCTCCATACACGGAAATCCAGGTGAGGTCCGGTAGACATTCCCGTACTCCCCACATACCCGATAACTTCCCCCTGTGCAACGCGTTTCCCTACTACAAGACCTTTGGCGTAACGGGACAAATGAAGGTAAGCTGTGGTGTATACGCTGTTGTGCTTGATCTTCACGGTATTGCCGCCTCCCCGGGTATAATTTCTTTCAGTAACCACCCCTTCTCCAATGCTCAAAACAGGCGTTCCGGCAGGTGCTGCATAATCAACACCTGTATGCGGACGTACCACCCGGGTTATGGGATGCCTCCTGGCATAGCTGAATCCGGAACTCACCCTGGAATACCTCAACGGGGCTTTCAGAAATGTGCGTTGCAAATTGATCCCGTCCTGGTCCCAGTAACCTGGCATACTGTCCTGAACGTAACGGAAAGCCATTTGTTCCTTTCCCGAGCGGATAAACGTGGCAGCCAGCACCGGCCCTGCTTCTACTTCCTCTCCGTTAAGCATATAGGCCTGGTAATAAGCCCTGAAAGTATCTCCTTTGCGGAGACCAAAAAAATCTATCGTCCAGGCATAGACTTCAGACAATCCATTAGCCACCAACGGATTGTATCCGGCCTCTTCCAGGTTTTGCCACAAAGAAGTGGCTATGGTAACATCCACAAATTTTTCTTCAACTACCAACGGAAATTCATAACGTGAAACCCATAAGCTGTCAGTCAGGGAAAAACAGACATGCCTTCTGAAATCCTCTTCGTAGATCATATATGAAGGCTGTGCAGAATCTGATTTATAAAGCAGTGTGTAAGCATTACCTGCCCTCAGTTTTCTCATGTCGAACACCTCCCTGAAATCACGCGAAATGGCAAATATCACCGCGTAATCAATTCCCCTGCGCTGCAAGATATCGGCGAAATTCTCATTTCTCCTCACCACATCATTTTCCGTTTCGTAGCCTATAAGAGGCAGGTTAAACAAATGACAGAATTGGGAGATCTGCGCATCGGGTTCCTCTACGGGACTGGGTTGAACCGGATTTTCCTCCAGCTCTTTTTCCGTATCACATCCAACAATCAAAGAGCTGATAGTCAAGAAAATAATCCATTTAATTTTCATAAGAAGAGATTTCTTTTCATACAAAACTAAAAAAATTTCAGGCAATGTGGAAAATTTTGTAACAAAATGGAAAATAGTGGAAAAATTTTTTTACTTTTGCATTTAAGATAAAAGGCATAAACGTGGCAAAATTTATTGGAGAATACAATGCGAAGCTGGATGACAAAGGACGCCTGGTATTTCCTTCCGGGCTGAAGGCACTGGCAGCTGCCGATGTGCCCCTTCGCTTTGTGGTGAAGAAAGATCTGTTCAGTCCCTGCCTTGAAATGTATTCCTACGACGAATGGGAAAAACAGTCCGAAGCCGTAAAAGCCCGTCTCAATCCATCGTTTAACCGGGAACATGCCGTTCTGTGGCGTGCTTATATGAGTAACCGGGCCGTTGTGGAACCCGATGAAAAAACAGGAAGGATCTTGATCCCTAAACACTTGCTTAATATGATAGGCGTTAACAAAGAGGTCATCTTTGCCGGAGCCGATTTCAAAATTGAATTATGGCCCAAAGAATCCTATCATTCAAGCCTGATCAGTGAAGACAATTATGTATCGCTTGCAGAAAAGCACCTTTCCTAATAATAGCTCCTATGGGTTTGTATCATACACCGGTCCTTTTGAGAGAAAGTATCGAATCTCTGAACATAAAGTCCTCAGGCATATACCTGGATGCGACTTTTGGAGGCGGTGGTCATTCCCGTGCCATTCTGGAGCGCCTGGGAAAACAGGGCCGGTTACTGGCTTTTGACCAGGATCCCGATTCACAGCAAAACGTACCGGCTGATAAAAGGATATCCTGGATACGTTCCAATTTCAGATTTATACATAATTTTTGCAAATACCTTGGTATTAAAGGCGTAGACGGTATTTTGGCCGATTTGGGTGTTTCCTGGCATCAATTTGACACGGCAGAACGCGGGTTTTCCTTTCGTTTTGAAGCTCCTCTGGATATGCGAATGAATCGCGAAAGCGGAAAAACGGCATCTGAGATTCTGAACGGATACACCCGGGAAGATCTTGCCGCTGTCTTTTTTAAATATGCCGAGTTAAAAAACGCTTATGCGCTGGCCGGTGCCATAGTGGAAGCTCGCAGCCTGGCACCCCTGGAAAACACCCGTGATCTGGGTTGTGCGCTGAAAAGATTCATTCCCCGAAATGCAGAGCATAAGTTTTTGGCTAAGATCTACCAGGCGCTCCGTATGGAGGTAAATGACGAGATCACATCCCTGGAAGGCCTTTTAAATCAGAGTATTCCATTGTTAAATCCGGGAGGAAGACTGGTCGTGATCACTTACCATTCCCTGGAAGACCGGATTGTTAAACATTTTATCCGGGATGCCTCGGTGAACGGACAATTACGTCCCATAAACAAAAAACCGATTCTTCCCGGTGAAGAAGAAATTCAACAAAACACGCGGGCAAGAAGTGCAAAACTCCGCGCCGCAGAAAGAACGGAGGGAAATGCCCATGCGTAAAAGTGAACAGATTATATCGACTTTGTTCGGGGGAAGGATCCTGTTAAGGGATGTGGTATCAAAACACTTAAACTTCATTCTGTACATTTTTTTTCTGCTGATCATGTATATCTCCTTGAACAACGCTATAGAAAAGACCCTGCTGGAAAACTACAGACTGGAAAAAGAACTACAACTGCTCCACGCCGAATATACCCGAAAAGCTGCAGCTCTGATGCAACAGAGCCGGCAGCAGGAAATTGAAAAACAACTCAGGTTGCGGGGATCTTCCCTGGAAGCCCCGGACAACCCTCCTGCATGGATAAAAAGTGAACGATGAACACTTACGGTAAAATGATGATCGTCTATATATGCTATCTGGTGATAGCTCTGCTGGCCATCGGACAGATCGTTCGCTTGCAATTTTTTTCCGATTACAAGGACCAGCTGGATGCCATTGTATACAGAAACATTGACATACCAGCCTACCGTGGAAGCATCCTGGGGTATGACGGACGCGTTCTGGCCAGTACCGTTCCTTTTTATGAAATACGCATGGACTGCCAGGTGCCGGACGATATGCTAATGAATAGTCACCTGGATGATCTTGCCCTTAGTTTATCCCGTTTTTTCGGGGATCAATCCGCAGCCTCCTATGAACAGGAAATAGTACAGGCCAGAGTGCAAAAGAAACCCGGATACAGAAATCTCCCCATAGGCAATCGCCTGGTATCTCACGACGAGCTTCAAAAGATCCGGGAATTTCCCGTTTTTAATAAAGGTCAGTACCAGGGCGGGCTGATTGCAAACCAAAAAGAAAAACGTATATACCCTTACGGCAGACTTGCCTACCGTACCATCGGATACATAAGTGATGACGAGCAATCGGGAGTGGGTATTGAATACGCCTACAATGCCTATTTGAAAGGACACCCGGGAAAACAAAGAGTACGTCGCCGGTCGGGAGATGACATGTGGGTTCCCCTTTCCAGCAAACCGGAAGTCAAACCGGAAGACGGACTTGATGTTATCACTACCCTGGACATTAATATCCAGGAAGCGGCAGAAAACGCTTTGCGGGAACAGCTTTCCATGGACGACACCTTTGAGGGTGCCACAACTGTGGTCATGGAGGTGAAAACCGGAGCCGTCCGTGCCATTGTCAATATGAAACGCACGAAAGACGGCACCTATGACGAAACCTTAAATTACGCCATCAGCCAGTCTACCAATCCGGGATCCACATTCAAACTGGCTACCCTGATCGCACTGCTGGAAGACGGCTATGTCAGGTTGAGCGATAGCATAGAAACCGGGCGGAACGGATGGCAATACTATGGAAAGACCTTTACCGAAGCCAGCCGCTCTTACGGGACGATTACCGTACAACAGGCGTTTGAAAAGTCGTCCAACGTTGCTTTTGCCAAAATGGCCGTTGAAAAATACGCCGACAGGGAAAAGCAGTTCATCAACCGATTATACAACATGAAGCTCAATGAAAAACTGAACATAGAGCTGATTGGTGAAGGCCGGGCCAAAATTCCGTTTCCCGGAGAACCAGGCTGGTCGGGTTTGTCCCTGCCCATGATCGCCATAGGGTATGAAATGCAGCTCACGCCCCTGCACGTTCTGACGTTTTACAATGCCATCGCCAACAATGGGAAAATGGTCACTCCGTATTTTATTGAAGCGTTTATGCAACACGGCCGAATGATAGAAGAATTTTCCCACACCCCCCTTAGCGGAACCCTTTGTTCCCCATCCACGCTACGCTCAGTTCATCAAGCTCTCAGGGGCGTTGTGGAACACGGGACAGCGGCCGGTATCAATGACCTCCGTTACAGTATTTCCGGTAAAACAGGGACTGCTCAGATCGCCTACGATGGAGCCTATGTACACGATGGGTACAGGAAACACCAGGCATCCTTTGTTGGATTTTTCCCTTCTCAGGCTCCAAAATACAGCATGATAGTAATCCTGTATTCCGGGCCCACCCGCAGTAATTTTTACGGAGCCTCATGGGCAGCGCCCGTATTTAAAAAAATAGCCGATCACATATACATAACCAACCCCTTTTGGAGTGAGCCCCTGGAAGCTCCTGAAAATGCATAAAACCCTGACAAGTAAAATGCAACTCTCTAAACTAATTGAAATACTGGATAATAAACGTGTCACCGGTTCGCCTGACCGGGACATATCCGGTATTTGTGCCGATTCACGTCAGGTAACAGGGAGTTGCCTGTTTGTAGCCATTCCTGGCACGCAAACAGACGGACACCTGTTCATCCGGCAGGCAGCACAATCCGGTGCTGCCGCCGTGGTGTTCTGTAAAGGACACCTCACCGATACCGGTTTTGAACAGGAATTTGCCTCAACCACCACTTTTATTGAAGTGCCTGATACCCAAAGGGCACTTGGTATGCTTGCCGGAGAATTTTACGGTCACCCCTCGTCCAGACTGACACTCATTGGGATCACGGGCACCAATGGAAAAACCACCACCGCCACCCTTCTTCACCACCTGTTCAGTGAGCTGGGTTATAAATGCGGCCTGATATCGACCATAGCAAATTATATTGAGAACCGGGAATTTGCCACATCCCATACTACGCCCGATGCTTTAACAATAAACAGTCTGCTGGACACTATGTGGCGCAGCGGATGTACACATTGCTTCATGGAAGTCAGTTCGCACGCCATTGTTCAAAACAGGATCCTGGGACTCCGTTTTGCCGGAGGTGTTTTTACCAACCTGACACACGATCATCTGGATTACCATAAAACTTTTTCCGCTTACCGGGACGCCAAAAAGAACTTTTTTGACACACTTCCGGAAGGTTCATTTGCCCTTGTCAATGACGATGACAAGAACGGGAAGATCATGATCCAGAATTGTCGTGCAAGAAAATATACCTACGCATGTAAAAAAATGGCGGATTATAATGCACGCATTTTGGAAAACAGTGTGGACGGTATGCAACTGAACATAGACGGTACCCAGGTGTGGAGTTCATTTTTAGGCATGCACAACGCCTATAACCTACTGGCCGTATATGCCTGTTCAAGACTGCTCGATGCTTCAAAAGAAGAAACCCTGCGCATACTTAGTTCATTAAAAACAGTCAGCGGCAGAATGGAATACGTAAGAGGAGGCAACAACATAACGGCTGTCGTGGATTATTCCCATACTCCCGATGCACTGAAAAACGTACTCCTCACTTTGAAAGAACTGCTCAAACCGGGACAGGAACTGGTATGTGTTGTGGGATGCGGAGGCAACCGTGACAAAACAAAAAGACCCGTTATGGCACAGATAGCGGATCGGTATTCCCACATGTGTGTTTTCACATCGGACAATCCCAGGTTTGAAGACCCTGACGACATCCTGGACCAGATGATGGAAGGATTGACACCCGAACAGCAAAACCGTCATTTACGCATTACAGACAGACGCCAGGCCATCAAAACCGCTGTACGTACCGCCCGGCCGGGAACCATCATCCTGGTAGCAGGAAAAGGACATGAAACCTACCAGGATATTAAAGGAGCAAAAACGCATTTTGACGATAAAGAGATTCTACATGAAATTTTAAAGACCGGATGATATGTTATACCATTTATTTGAATTTCTGAAAGAACATGTGGATTTCCCCGGGGTGGGACTGTTCCGGTATATTTCTGTCCGGTCCATTTTTTCGGTGATCATTGCATTGTTCATTTCCCTAATCGCCGGAAAATTCATCATTGCCAGATTGAAAAAGAACCAGATCACCGATACATCATCCAAAACGGGTGAGAACGGGAAATCCGGGACTCCCACCATGGGAGGGATCGTAATTATTGTAGCTCTGCTGGCCGCCGTTTTGTTGTTATGCGATTTAACAAATCTATACGTCCAGCTGCTTATAATTTCCACTCTCTGGTTATCCTTTATCGGCTTTTTGGACGACACCCTTAAACTAAGAACCAAAACGGGGAAAAAGGAAACCCGTGTAGTCCGGTTCCTGAGGAAACTGCAACGCAAAGACAAAGACGGCATGAAAGGAAAGCTTAAGATCTACGGACAGGTAGGTCTGGGCCTGATCGTCGGACTTGCCTTGTATATCAGTGACCAGGCCGTTATTGTGGAAATTGCCCATGTTCCTGGTAACGTGGAACAGACAGGGCAGGCGGATGAACTGCAATACATCCGTCACATAAAGAGTACTAAAACTACGATTCCTTTCCTGAAAGACAATTTGTTTGATTATTCCTGGCTTACCCCGTTTAAAGGAGCAAGCCGGCAAAAAGCCGGCTGGATCGTATACATCCTGGTCGCCATTTTTATAGTTACGGCCGTATCCAACGGCACCAACCTTACAGACGGCAGGGACGGTCTGGCCACAGGGACTGTGGCTATCGTGGGAATTACTTTAGGCATACTGGCTTATTTATCTGGGCACATTGTGTACGCCCGGTATCTGAACATCATGTTTATCCCCAATTCGGGGGAAATGGTGGTATTCATGGCCGGCCTGATAGGTGCACTCATAGGGTTCCTCTGGTATAATGCCTATCCCGCGCAGGTATTTATGGGTGATGTGGGAAGCCTTACACTGGGAGGCATCATAGCCGTATTCGCACTAATGATACGCGTAGAATTGTTGCTGATCATTCTTTGCGGTGTATTCTTGGCTGAAAGTATCTCTGTAATCGTCCAGCGTCTTTGGTACCGTCATACACGCATAAAGACAACAAAAAGAATGATAGCAGCGGGCAAGTATACAAAGGGAGAGGCTGTTCCGGGAGAACGCGTTTTTGTAAGAGCCCCTCTGCACGATCATTACATATATGACAAAAAAGACGTACCGGGACGTGTTTTACTCAAAGGACCGGGGGAACCCATTGCCGAACCGAAAGTAGTAGTACGGTTTTGGATCATCAGTATACTGCTTGCCGCACTAACGATAATAACATTAAAAATCAGGTAACAAATTGATAATATATGAATAACAGACTGGTAATACTGGGTGGTGGTGAAAGCGGTGTAGGAGCTGCCGTTCTGGCAAAGAAACAGGGCTTCGACGTGTTTCTTTCGGATTCAGGGGTCATTCGTCCCGCAGCTAAGGATCTGCTGGGTGAACACGGAATTGAATATGAAGAAGGGAAACACTCTGTTCCCCTTATCATGCAGGCCGGCGAAGTGGTAAAAAGCCCCGGTATCCCGGATACGTTACCCCTGGTGGAAGACCTGAACAATGCCGGCATTTCGGTGATCTCGGAAATTGAATTTGCAGGAAGGTTCACACAGGCCCGCAAAATTTGTATTACCGGAAGCAACGGGAAAACGACCACATCTTCCCTGATCTATTACCTGCTCAAAAATGCCGGGCTGAATGTAGGGCTTGCCGGGAATGTGGGACAGAGTTTCGCTTACCAGGTCGCTACCCAAAATTACGATATATACGTTTTGGAACTTAGTAGTTTCCAATTAGACGGCATGTACGATTTTAAAGCAGATATCGCTATTTTGCTGAATATCACGCCGGACCACCTGGACAGGTATCATTACGATCTGAAGGAATACGTAAAAGCCAAGTTCAGGATTACCCAGAATATGGATGAAGACGATTGCTTTATATTCTGCCGTGACGATGAAATATCCATGGAACACTTAAATCGTATTGTGCTGAAAGCCAAAATGTTGCCTATATCACAAAAGGGTATAGTCCCGGAAGGTGCTTATACCATCGACGATAAAATGCATGTGAATTACGGAGAACAGGAATTTGAAATGTTCATCAATGAGCTGGCTCTACAGGGAAAACACAATGTCTACAACTCGATGGCCGCCGCACTCTCGGCAAAGATCATGAATATCAGCAATCCGGTGATCAGAGACAGCCTGACATCCTTTAAAAACATACCCCACAGAATGGAGCAGGTTGCCCGGGTAAAAGGATCTCTTTACATAAACGATTCCAAAGCCACCAATGTGAATTCAGTATGGTACGCACTGGACAGCGTCCCGGGTCCTGTAATCTGGATCGTGGGTGGTCAGGATAAAGGAAACGATTACACCGCACTAGCAAATCTTGTTTCCAATAAGGTAAAAACCATTGTTTGTCTTGGAAAAGACAACAAAAAGATTATTAACGAGTTTTTCGGAAAGGTCGCGGAGATCATTGACACGCACTCCATGGAAGAGGCCGTGGAACAGTCGTACCGGGTTTCCAGACCGGGAGATACAGTATTGCTCTCGCCGGCCTGTGCCAGTTTTGACCTGTTCCGAAATTATGAAGACCGTGGCGATCAGTTTAAAGAAGCCGTCAGAAAATTGTAGTCAGTATTATGAGCGTAAAGAAAAACATACGGTTAAAGGGGGATACTTCCCTGTGGGCATTGATCATCATTTTTTCATTGCTGTCACTGGTATTTGTATACTCTTCTTCCAGCCGGATAGCGGTAATGGAACAAACTACTACTTTTTCCATTATGCTCAAACAAATGGGATTTATCCTGTTGGGGTTTGGTGTTATTTATCTGTGTCACATTTTTCCCCTTGGGGTATACCGGAAAATTGCCTATTTTGCATATGCCGGAGCTTTGATACTGCTGATAATTACTTTGTTCAAGGGTGAAAGCAGGAATGAGGGTACACGATGGTTGTCATTATTCGGATTCAGTTTCCAGCCTTCGGAATTTGCCAAAATTGTCCTGATCCTTTTCGTGGCCAAAGTATTGGAAGAAGACAAGATCGTAACATTCAAAAACTTTTTTCTCCGATTGTTTCTGCCATTGTTGGTATTTATCATTCCCATTATCTGGGAAGGGTTTTCCACCGGGGTTATACTGACCGTTACCGTTTTTATTATGTTGCTCATATCCCGCGTCCGTTTTGCACATATTGCCAAGGGAGCAGGCATAGTGGTTTTGCTGGCGGGATTGCTTTACGGAGGGATGGTGCTCCAAAGGGCTTTGCAAAAAGATGAAGGACCGACCCTGGCTTCTTCTTCCCGACTGGAAACGGTTGAAAAACGTATAGCCGGATTCTTAGGAATCGGGGAGCAAGAAGTAAAGGAAAGTGATCAGGTCATGTATTCCAAAGTGGCCATAGCCACCGGCGGGATTGGCGGCAAGATCCCCGGTAACGGAAATTTACGCCATGTTTTACCTCTGTCAAACAGTGATTATATTTATTCCATCATAGTCGAAGAAACAGGCCTTATAGGAGGTGTCTTGGTTATCGGATTGTATTTCTGGCTGTTATACAGTGTAATCCTGATAGCGAAAGACTGCAAGAAGGTGTTTTCCACCATGCTGGTGTGCGGATTGGGTATCCTGATAGTCAGTCAGGCAATGATCCACATTCTTGTCAATGTGGGATTGTTGCCCGTCACAGGACAGACCCTGCCCCTGATCAGTTCGGGGGGATCCTCTGTGCTGGCCGTCAGTATTGCTTTTGGAATGATGTTATCTGTCAGCAGGGCTTTGCAGGACGAAAGGCTCTTTACACTTGAACTCACTGAGGAAGAAATGAAATCGGTAACCGGAAATGAAACAACGGAAAAATCATAGGATCATCATAAGCGGAGGAGGCACCGGCGGCCATATATTTCCGGCCGTTTCCATTGCCCATGCCATCAGGACACAGGATCCCGGGGCGGAAATTTTATTTGTGGGCGCTCTGGGAAGGATGGAAATGGAAAAAGTGCCGGAAGCGGGATACAGGATTATGGGTCTGCCAATAGCCGGTCTACGGCGTGATCTTTC
>Ga0172381_10003143_pt1 | contig 17675 bp, 31 predicted proteins | sample Leawel6488metaG_FD_119754 | JGI IMG/M metagenome (GOLD analysis project Ga0172381, IMG submission 119754) | Leachate microbial communities from a municipal landfill in Southern Ontario, Canada - Leachate well 64-88 metaG | ecosystem: Engineered > Solid waste > Landfill > Unclassified | place... | reverse complement strand
TGGCTTATCTACCGCTTCCTAGCCGTGCACTGCCAGAACATGCCCAACGTCACGATCAACGTGCCTTCAGCGTGGAGCGCCAACGTCGACATCAAAGGACACGGCTTCGCTCTGAACCACGGTTACACGGACGCCAAGGGCGGGTTCGGCGGGATCTCGTGGTACTCGCTGCTCCGATCCGACTCCAAGCGCACAGGCCTCGACCAAAGACTCGGTCGCAAGACGATGCACCGGGTCTACGGCCACATGCACCAAGACGGCGTCGTGCGGCGCATGGGGGGGGCTGGGACACATCATCGCCTGCCCGTCTCTCATGGGCGGCAACGAGTACGCCAAGGAAGGCATGGCCGGATCCTACTCCGAGCCGGGCCAGATCCTTTGGGGCGTGCATGAGAAGCGCGGCAAGACCTGGACCTACCAGCCGCTCGAGGTGAGCGACAACGACCACAACCCGACATGCCGCTACGACCGCGGTGGAGCGGACGGATAGGAGGTACGGCATGGTACCCATCTTCAAGCGGATCCTGCCGCTGGGACGGACCTGGGGCCGTCCGGGATACAAGCTCAAGGGCCGGCGCACGATCACGATGCACAACACCGCGAACGAGAAGCGGGGAGCAGACGCGGAGACGCACGCACGCTACCTCGAGGACGGACATGCGATCTCGTGGCACTTCACCGCGGACCACGACTCGATCGTGCAGCACCTGCCGCTCGACGAGCAGGGCTGGCACACGGGAACGGACGCCGGCAACACCACGTCGATAGGGATCGAGGTCTGCGAGTACAACCTGGCGGACCCGAACGAGGCGTGGAAAGAGAGCAAGGCCGAGGACAACGGCGCGTGGTTGGCCGCCAAGCTGTGCTACGAGCTGGGACTCGACCCCAAGACTGATGTCGTCACGCACAAGTCGTGGTCGGGCAAGATCTGCCCCCGCGACATCCTGCCGCACTGGCGTGCGTTCCTCGCGGTCGTGCAACGTCACTACGATTCGATGGACGGTGAGGACATGGTTCTCAACTGCAAGTGGGTGCGGGTCCCGGGATCCGCGCCGAACCTGGCGACGGCCAAAGCGATCGCAGACGGGCGGGGCATGTGGGCCAAGGAGCTCACCCCGGGCACGTTGTCGATCCATGCGCGGGACGAGTACGCACCGGCGCTGATCAGGCAGCTGCAGGGATACGCCGCGTTCAGCGGCAAGATGAAGGTGGAGCGGACCTACGAGGGCTCGTTCAACGACATCGAGACGGCCTAGGGGGAGCCATGCCCTACGGACTGCTGTGGGTGCTGTGGATCATCGCCTTCTTCGCGATCGAGATCCCCGCATGGAGAGACAACCACGAGGGCGGAACGCTCTCCGAGTACATCTGGGCGATCTTCTCGGTCAGAACCAAGGGCCCAGGCTGGCTGTGGCGGCGCCTGACGCTGCTCACGGCTCTGGGTGCCCTCTTCTATCACTTCACATCGGCGAACGGCTGGTTCGTCATCTAGGAGGCTCACATGCGACAGAAGTTCGCCGCTGCGTTCGCCTACGGCTTTCCCAAGGGCGTGCGCTCATTCATGCAGTTCCTCGCCGGCGGCCTTCTCGGCCTGCCGGTCGTACAAGCGATCGCGGGGATCAAAGACCTCGGCATCGGCGTGCTGCTGGTGATCGTCTCCGCTGCGATCGCAGGCATCGCAGCCTTCGCGCAGAACTTCGCCGAGGAGCTCGAGCGGGTCGATACCCGCCCCACGTAGCCACGGTCTACTACGAACACCGGAGCGGACCGTGGCCCTGACAATCGCATAGCTCACATCACCCGGCGATGTGGAGTCCTCGATTTCAACCGAGAGCCCCGTCGTCCAATCAACCCGGACGGCGGGGCTCTTCTGCGTTTGGTAAGATTCGGTTAAGACGCCGAGAGTACAGTGTGGCTAGAGGGGAGAGGGTGCGCTGTGGATGACCTCGGATCGGCAGAACTATGGGTGCTCGTCTGGATCGCTACCTCGGTCTGGGTCTTTGCCGACTCCCTGACGCTGCGCACCAAATGGCCGAAGGGGTTCCGCCCAAGTGGCCTCGCAGGAGAGCATCCGGGCACGTGGATGGCAGCGGTCTTCCTCATCTGGATCATCGCATTCCCGCTCTACCTGATCGTCCGTCCAAGCATTCGGGACGCGAAGCCGGCAGAGAAACGGTGCGCGAAGTGCAATCAGACCTACTCTCTTGAGTACGACGGATGTCCTCACTGCGCGCAGGCTGTGGATAACGTGTGACGCTCGACCGTGTACAGTCCGAGTCCGACCGTTGGTCAGAAATCCTTAGACGGGTCTTGCGGCAGCGCAAGCATTAGACGTAGACTTCGGAGCATGTTGATGACCGAGCCAAAGTACTACACCACGTACACGCAGCTAGCGGAGGCTTGTCGCGCGCAAGGTTATGGCGTGACCAGGCAGCGCCTTCAGCAGCTATTCGAGGCTGGCCTGATCCGTCCTCACGGTGTCGACGGGACTGGCCGTCCGGTGTGGACGAAGGGTGACGTGGAAAGGATCGTGTCAGAGCGGTCTGGTAAGAAGAAGTCCTGACAACAAGAACGGCCCCCTGGCAGGGGCCGCTCGACCGAGCTTGTGATGGGCAACCTGGCTGGGCCGCTTCTCATGCGCTCTTGGCACATTATATACCCCGCAGTTGGCGTTTCGCAACTGCTGAGCACGTTGACAACAGAATGAAGGAAGTCCGTGGGGAGTACTCAGAGCGCGTGGAAGATCGCGCCACTCCACAGGGAAGATGCCGGGAGAGCTACCACGCGACGACCTCGGCCGCCAACCACGCCACGTCGTGAGACGAGGCGGGCCGAGGATGCGCCAACATCCCCGGCCCTGGCATGGGACCGCAAACACGATCACTTCCGCGTTACGGCACCACACACACGTCAAGCTCAAGAGTATATCTCCGTTTCTGGGGGAATCAACCATGGAGCCATGGGTCAGCACCGAGACGGTGCTCGACCACCTCCCTGACGGATACTCGATCGATTGGGTCAGACGCCACGCACGGGATCTCGACGGGCACAAACCGCCCGGATCCAGACGCTGGCTCTTCAGGCTATCGAAGGTCGACGAGTGTCTTGCTAGTATGCAGGGATGGGAGTCAAGCTCCGTTCAACCGGTAAGTGGCAAGTCGACCTCAAAGGTAGGTACGTCGGCGTCTACTCAGACGAGCGGACGGCCCGCCAGACCGAGGCCGCCGGCAAGCGGCAACTCGAACTCGGCAAACCACTGAACCAGGTGATCGCCGAGTTGAGGGGGTCGGTCAAGCAGATCCCTTCACTCGACGCTCACGCAGCACGCTGGCTCTCGTCGTTGACCATCTCCCAGGCCTCGATCGACAAGTACGCATGCAACTACGAACGCGTCTCCCGGATCATCGGCCGCACGCCACTCGACAGGATCACCACCTCCGATGTGAGGCGCACCGTCTCATCGCTTTCCAAGGCGGGCTACTCGCCCAAGACCGTGCGGGTATCGATCGCCACGCTCAAGGCCGTTCTGTCCGACGCTGTCGACGCGGGTCTACTCGACCACTCGCCGGCCACCCGGATCCCGAACATGCCCAAGGCGGCTCGCACCCGAGAGCCTCACGCACTGACGCGTGAGGAGTACACCGCGATCGTCAAGGCGACCAAGACCCGCTGGAGGCCCTTGGTAGCATTCTGGCCCCTGGTCGGACTACGGGTGAGCGAGCTCATCGCTCTGAGGCGCAAGGACATCGACCTCGAGGCACGCACACTGCGTGTCGAGTGGCAGCGCACCGGCGGGAAGCTCAAGCGTCCGAAGACTGCGCGATCGCGCCGCACGGTCGACCTGTCGCCGGCAGCTCTCGACCTGCTCACCGAACAGCTGGAGAGGTGGCCCAGTCCCAAGCGGGACCTGGTCTTCGCAGGGGTCGAGGGCGGCTACCTGCGCTACGACGCGGTGGGCGAGATCTTCTCAGACATCCGCGAGAGCACATCGATACCGCTTCGGCCGCACGACATGAGACACACCTTCGGCTCCTGGCTCATAGCATCGGGCGCCGATATCGCGTACGTCTCATCCCAGCTCGGCCACCACTCGCCAGCCTTCACGCTGCAGGTCTACATACACGAGCTCGGCAGGCAAGACGACCGGGCGGTACGCAAGCGCGACGAGTGGCTCAAGGGGACCGAACAGGAAACAAGTCGGGACTGAGAGCGGAAACACCACGTCAGAGCAGGGCGGGGACTGCGAGAACCACCAGGAGAGGGAGATTACCGAGGGTTACACGACGCAAGACGGCACGAGGCGAGACAACGAGAGCCTGACCAGACGTTGCACGGCACGACACGACGCAGCGGACAGGGACGGCACGGGGACGGAAGCGAGGGCCACTCAGGTGGCCCTCTTCCATTTCTACGAGGAGGAACACCGGTGAGAAAGCTCATTGAACGACTACGCGCGATGACACGGCCGCACCGCGAACAGGAAGGCTACGTGTACATCCGCGTGAGGAAGATCTTCGGCCAGGCCCTGAGCTACGCGGGCCTCGGACCGTTCACGGTGCGCGTCGACGACCACCAGACCGGTAAGACGTACGTCATGTGCGACAACTGGCCCATGTTCAACTACAAAGACGACCAGCCGTACCAGCGGGTGATCTCCTCGAGGCGCGTGGAGGAAGCGATCGACGCAACCGCGTGTCTCGAGCTCGCACACGACCTCGGCCTCCTGCTGATCCACACCCGCCAAGGTGAATGGGTGGCGGTCGACGCACGCGGGGACGGGATCAACCTGACCAACCATCACGACGGCTACATGGCACACACCGTCCGCGGGGCGATCGAGCTTGCCCTGGCGCGCATGGGTGAGGGGGAGTAGGCGATGGCCCGGATCCCGACGAAGGCGGACAAGGTCTGGCGGGAGCTGTGCAAACGTTTCGAGGCGACCGAGGAGAAGGTCCGCGAGAAGGCGAGGCAGGCCGAGTACGACCGCCGGCGCAACGGACCGGTCAGGCGCAAGCCGTCAGGGTGCGGCTACGCGAGGCTGTTCGTGGCCACGCCGCTGGGCATCCCGATCTGCGGACCCACCTGCGGGAGATGCCCGCATAAGGGAAGAGGAGGCGTACCGCTGTGAGCAAGACGACACTGGTACTGCGAACGTGCAAGCCGGACATGACGTCATACGCGGGCTTCAAGTGGCCCGAGAGCGGAGAGGTAGCGGCGCCCGACTGGGCACCCGGACACATCTGCGGGCACGGTCTGCACGGGCTCGAGTGGGGCCGAGGCGACATCAGCCTGCTGGACTGGCGCGAGAGTGCCAAGTGGCTGGTCGTCGAAGTCCTGGACGCCGAGATCGAGCGGCACGATAACAAGTGCAGGTACCCGCGGGGCACGGTCGTTCACTGCGGGGACATCAAGTCGGCGGCTGCGTTCCTGACCGAGCGGGCACCTAAGTTCAAAGAGGCGCCCGGCTTCACTGTCGTGAGCGTCGGCCGTCACGAGGTGCGTGACGGGGTCTGTGTTGCCATGGGCAGCGCCACCGTCAAGGCCATGGGCAGCGCCACCGTCGAGGCCATGGGCAGCGCCACCGTCAAGGCCATGGGCAGCGCCACCGTCGAGGCCATGGACAGCGCCACCGTCAAGGCCATGGGCAGCGCCACCGTCGAGGCCATGGGCAGCGCCACCGTCGAGGCCATGGGCAGCGCCACCGTCAAGGCCATGGGCAGCGCCACCGTCAAGGCCATGGGCAGCGCCACCGTCAAGGCCATGGGCAGCGCCACCGTCGAGGCCATGGGCAGCGCCACCGTCGAGGCCATGGACAGCGCCACCGTCGAATGTCGTCCGTACTCGTGGGGGAACAACGCGAAGGTCGATGTGACCGGCAACGCGGTCCTCCTCGACCGACGGGGCGACGTCCTTCTGATCGTCACCGCGCAAGACTCACGAACGGAGGCGCCGGCATGTCCATCAACAGAGTCTGCCTGAGCGGCAACCTGACGAGCGACCCGGAACTGCGCACGAGCTCGGCCGGGCTACAGATCCTCAAGATGCGGCTGGCGGTCAACGATCGCTCGAAGCATCCCGAGACAGGCGAGTGGACCGAGAGAGCCAACTACGTCGACCTGGTCATGTTCGGCAACCGTGCCGAGGCACTCTCCCGATTCCTCTCCCGCGGCACACCCATAGCGGTGGACGGCAAGATCCACTGGAGCGAGTGGGAGACCGACAACGGCAAGCGCAGCAAGATCGAGATCCACGTGGACTCACTCGAGTTCTACGGCAACCGCGAGTAGGCGGTGCTGGTCGCACCTGGCGACCGCGTCAAGTTCAACAAGGCACCGAGGAAACGGATACTCACCGGGCGTGTGACCCACGTCCGGCCCGAGTACCTGGTGATCGGTGTCGGGCTCGGTCGCAAGACACTCGAGCGCATCTACGTGGTCACTCCAGATCGCGCGTCACAAGTCATTCAGCGGGCCGCCCACGAGGCGGCCCCATCCATATCCGAGGGGAACCGAGATGAGGAACCGAACGCTCGCACGGCTCTACAGCATGGTCTTCGGGGCGGGGCACAAGATGAACTCCGCCTTTTCGATAGTGACTGCCAAGGGCAGCAACGCGCCTGAGTACCGGCGGCTGGACTACGCACGCAACGAAGCGCAGCGGGCCCAGTGGAGGGCGGGTAACCACACCAGGTACCAGCGGGCCAAGACCCGGCGCCGGATCGCTCGAGCTTCACGCCGGGCCAACAGGTGATGCGGCCATGTGTGTCTTCGACGAGAGAGCTGAGCGGTGCGCCAACTGCGCGCACCTTGGGGACTGCCTCGACGAGCACATCCCGGTAGGCGAACCTGCGCCCTCGAGGCCGGGTCCGCTGCACATCTTCGGCAACAACACCTATCGCGCCCGGAGACGGGCTGAGAGGACGGCACCATGGAGATCACCGATGTCCCTATCAAGCTGATCGACCCGCACCCACAAGAGCCCCAAGCGCGGATGAACGATGTAGCCGAGCTCGCCGAGTCCATCAAGGAGATCGGCGTACAGCAGGCCGTCACGCTGCTGAAGTCCGGCAAGCGCTTCATCACCATCATGGGACACCGAAGGATCGCCGCGGCCGGCATCGCAGGACTGAAGACCGTCCCGGCGGTCGTGGTCGAGACATGGGACGAGGCGGGACAGCTCAAGGCGCTCCTCGCCGAGAACACCACGGCCAAGCCGTTCACCGGCGCCGAAGAGGCCGGCCTGATGCAGACGGTCCTGCAACTGGGGGTCGAAGCGGAGACGCTTGCACGCACGATCGGCCGAGACGAGAAGCTCGTGTCCACTGCATGGAAGGGCCTCAAGCTCCTCACCGACGCAGAGGCAGCGGAGAGCACGTGGCACGCGGTCTCGCTCGAGGAGCTCACCGTCATCGCTGGGTTCGACGACGACCCCAAGGCGGTGAAGAAGCTGGCGAAGGTCGCCGGCACCGGCTCGTTCGGCTACGTGTCCCAGGACCTGATCACGGCACGGAAGCGCAAGGAGGCCAAGACCGCTACCAAGGCCCAGCTCACCGATCAGGGGATCCGCGTCATCAAGACGCCGAACTACATGCCGGGCAGTGCCAAGTCACTCGCCGCTCTGAGCATCAACCCGGGCGAGCACATGTCGTGTCCGGGGCACTGCGCATGGATCGACTACGACGGCACCAGCTACTCGTTGGGATGCGACCAGCCCGAGCTCCACTCCGCATCCGCGAAGGCGGACGTTGAGCGCAAGGCCAAGCGCGAGCAAGAAGAGCGCGACGCCCAAGCGCGCAAGGCGGCCTGGGAAGCGGCCAGTACGGTCAGGCGCGCGTGGATCAAGACCAACCTCGCCGTGTTCGCGGCCAAGTCCGAGGCGCGCACAGCGGTGGCCGACAGGGCATGGACCCGAGGGCTGCAGTCCGGCGACATCGATGAGCGCTCGCAGCTCTGCGACGAGGCAAAGCTCACGGCCGAGATGAAGCTCTTCGTCCTCTACGCCATGGTCTTCGAGTTCGGCTACCACACCGGCCTCGATCGCGTGTGGGAAGCCCCAGGGTACTGCTCGACACGGGTCGTCGTCGAGTCGCACATCACCCGCGTGAACTACCTCGAGGTGCTGATCTCTCTCGGATACCAACTCACGGAACCCGAGTCGGTCTACCACTCCAACGTCTGCCAGCTGGTCGAGCGGGAGCGGCTCGAGAACGAGGCGGAGGCGAAAGCCAAGACTGAGGAGTGCACGACCTGCTACTTCGGGCCGGAGAAGTGCGACACCGAGAAGGACCCGGCCGAGTGCTGGGAGTGGAACTCCGAGCTCGCGGATCCAAGTGATGAGGCGATCGCGGAGCAGACCCCGCTGATGGACGGAGCGGTAGCCGAGGAGGACGAGAGCGATGGGTGAGGTCGTGAAGCTGTCCACCCACACAGACCACGTGGCGCACCTCGCCTCGATCGCGGAAGGGTTCGCACTGGGCTGCACGGCACGAGCCCACCTCGAGGCGGCCGCCGAGTACCTGGAGCGGATCGACCCGGTCTCCCTTGCTGCTGTGGTGAAGCCCGGCGAGACGCTCGTGATGAGGTCGGACAGGGAGCTGAGCATCGAGGAGTTCAAACGGCTCCGGATCCAGTTCGACGGGCTCGAACAGTCGTTCGGGGTCCGCATGATCATGGTCGAGAGCCTAACACCCGTGGCCATCTTCAAGCCGGAAGACTACGACGGCGAGGACACGCGGTGCTGATCCCGCTGGGCAAGACCTTCATCGAGATCCGCGGCATCACATCGAGGGACGCAGCGATGCTGGCCAAGCCTGGCTGCCTCCACACGCGTTGCGTGGTGTGCGGGGCCCCTCGCGAGAACAACCACCACGACCCACCACGCTCGAGGATCCCGAAGAAGTTCCACGCGCTGATCCCACGCTTCAGCCTGTGCGGCGCCGGCAACGCATGCGGCTGCCACGGGCTGGCCCATCACAACGCCGGATCCCTCACACCTGAGTGGTCGGGCCGTGGCTGGTACGCCGTGGCCGACGAACGAGGGGCCGCGCTGATCAACGGGCGCCGTGCGCTCTACGGCAAGCCACCCATCACCCCAGGAGAGCCGTTCCGGCTCGGAGAGTAGAGAGCCATGGACGAGCACGACAACCTCCGAGAGGCGCTGTTCGCCTTCCAAGCCGAGTGCGGCAACGTCATGTCAGACACCGTCGTACAGAGCGACGAGGGCAGAGCCTACCAGTACCCGAAGCTGCCGGCCGCGATCGACGCGCTCAAGCCCGTGGCAGCCAAGCACAACCTGCACGTGAAGATGAAGCCGGTCTTCGACGCGGGTGAGGCCGGGATCTCGTGCGAGGTGGTGTTCGTACCCAGCGGAGAGGTCGAGGACTACGGGATCTTGCCGATGCCGTATGTCCAGGACAACCCGCGCTCGAGGGCAGCGGCCATCACCTACGCACGCCGGGTCATGTGGATGATCGTGTCCAACACCGCAGCCGAAGACGACGACGCGCTCGAGTGCCTACCTCAAACCACGAGACGGCCAGAGCCAGAGACCTACGTCGCGGACCAGAGGCGAGAGCGGCGCCCCGTGTCCAAGCCCCCCATCAAGGACTGGCGGGCGAAGAAGATCAAGACCTTCGCCAACAAGGCGTGGGGAGACGAGTCCAAGACCAAGCTCACCGCCGAGCTCACCGCTCTGGGAGTCAAGACGGTCGAGCAGCTCACGGAAGAACAAGCCCAACCGCTCTACCACCGGCTCTCGAAGCTCGCCGACGAGACGAGTTAACCAAGGAGAGGAGACACACCCATGCGATACGTACGCGTGAGACGACTCGGAACGATCCTGATCATCGCCCTGGCTTCACTGATAGTCCTGGGCCTCTCATACGCCGCAGGAGCTTATGAGGCCACCGGACAGGCCAACGAGGCGCTGACCGAGGCCTGCGAGTCACAGGAGGCACTCAGCAAGGCCCTGGATACAGAAGCTGAAGCCATAGTGCGGGCCGCCCAGCTCGAGCTCCGGAGTGCGGAGCAGTCACAGACCATCCGGGAGCTGCAAGACGCGGTCGAAGCGATCGCAGCGGACAACACCGGACTGGTCGAGCAACTCGAGGCGAGATGAAGCCATGGAGGTCGACGCCTGGCTAAGAGAGCACGGACAGAGCAACGAGGTCGAGCCGCTGATACCCGACACCGAATGCGGGGAATGCGGCGGACCCATCGAGGAGGACCGGACCGGGTGCAAGTTCTGCGCAGCGTGCGCGAAGGCGATGTGGACACCCGAGAGCAAACGCAAGGAGGGAGAACCGGTGAAGGTATACGGCTGGCCGCCTGAGGCCAAGCAATGGCTGACGGACAACTACCAGAAGCTCAGAGCCAAGGAGTGCGCGAGGCATCTGGGCAAGAACATCGACTCGATCTACAAGGAGGCGCACGTCCTCGGTCTTTCGAACAAGCACACGACACCGAGGAAGGAACCGTGCCAGTTCTGCGGCCGGGAATGCGACCCACGGGGTGTCAAAGCCCACGAGCGGGGCTGCAAGGAGAACCCTGCCAACAAGGAGAGCAGCGCGGAACCCGTCGAGACGCCGGACGAACCCGAGGAGAGCCCGGCCGAGGTCTTCGAGCGGATCGCCGAGACCGAGACGTGCCCGGACTCGATCGAGGAGATGGAGGTGGACAGGGCGATCGTCGACGCGATGGCACGGACCCACCCCGAGGCGCTGCTGAGCGAGGAGGACACGGAGCCCGAGGGATCGTACGCGGGGGCGGACATCGGCGAGGAGGACCCGTTTGACAACGTCGACGCGATCGCGCCCGAGGCCAGCAAGGGCGAGACCCGGGTCATCATCGGTGGCGTCGACTTGACCGGACAGGTCTACGTGGTGCCGGTCGACGAGGTGAAGGGCGGGGAGTACTTCGAGCCAATGGTGGGAGGGTACGTCTCCGTGCCTGGCATCAAGTACGACACCTTCTGGTGCGTCTACTGCCAGAGGTTCGAACGGCAGGAGTCAGGGTGCCTCATGCGCGTCCGAGGAGACATCACAGGGATCCTGCGGCCAGACGTGAGGCATGTCAAAGCGAGGAAGGACGATGGCGAATGCCGTCCGTTCCCGACGCTGGTCGGACAGCTCCGCAGGTTGGTCGGCCTTCCAGTCTCGGCACGGTGAGGCCATGTCGAGACGGAGAGACGCACCGCGGCCCTACGTACGGATAGACAACGACCTCGGCGCAGACGACAAGTTCCTCGACATCTGTGACGAGCACTACCTCGCGGCCTGCGGCCTCCACGTCCTCGTGATCGGCTACTGCGATCGTAAGCGCACCGACGGCTATATCAGCTCCATGGCGCTCAGGCGGCTTGCGCCGTGCGCCTCCGCAGAACTCATCGAGGAGCTGGTGCGGGTCGGGGTGCTCAAGCGAGAGCGGAACGGGTTCTCGGTCGGGAACTACCTCGACTGGCAACTCTCGGCCGAGGAGATCGAGGAGAGGTCTCACAAGCGAAGTAAAGCCGCCAAACGCAGATGGCACGGTGATGCAACTTGCAATGCAACTTGCAATGCAGACACAGACTCAGACACAGACAAAGGTCAAGAACCAGTAGTGTCCTTGGGTGCAGTAGGAACCGCGCTCGAGCAAGCCAAGGGCACACTGCTCAGCAGTCTGGAGCAAGACCGGGCCTCAGGGTGGGTCCGGGTGTATGGCGAGCAGATCGCGATCGAGGCGATCAGCAGAGCCGTGGCAGCCGGGAAGGTCAACGCCGGCTACATCGGTGCGATCGCCAAGCGCCTGGCTGACGAGGACTGGAAGCCGGGGGGTGAGGAGTTTGTCAGCGACCTCGACGACTTCTGAGCGGATCCCCCCGCATAACCTCGAGGCCGAGCAATCGGTCCTCGGCTCGTTGCTCCTCGGAGCAGGAGACGCGGTCTTCGGCACCCTGGAGGCCTCGGACTTCTACCGCCCGACGCATGCGGCAATCTTCGAGGCAGCCAAGCGGCTCTACATCGCCGAGTCCCCCATCGACCACGTCAGCCTCGCCGACGAGCTCGAGCGATCGAACAAGCTCGAACAGGTCGGAGGCAAGGTCTACCTGCTCGACATCACCCAGGTCGTTCCGACGGCGTCAGGCGCGGAGAGGTACGCAGCGATCGTCAAGCGCACCTCGAGGCTCAGAGCGCTGATCAAGGTCGCCGGGTCCGCACTGGAGTCGGCATACGCCGGCGAGGACAACGCACTCGACGGTGCGATGAGCGGGATGCTCTCGCTGCAAGACACCGGCAAGACGAGCGCCAGGCGGCTGAGTGAGGTCACGGCAGAGCGCATCGACGCGTACTCCGACCCGTTGCCCACCGTGATGCTTCCCGGATCCGGGCAGCGGCTGCACTTCGGGGATGTCGTGGCGATCGGAGGATGGGAAGGGTCGGGCAAGACGGCATTCGCCGCCATCCAGGCCCTCGACATCTGGCGGGTCAAGCACAAGTGCCTGCTGCTGAGCTACGAGATGACGGCGGCTGAGATCGTCGACCGCTTCATCTCCCGGGCCGTGGGCATGCCGTCCGACTACGCGTGGGACGGGCTCACCCAAGACGAGATGTCGACGTACCGCAAGGCGTGCTCGAGCCTGCTCGCTGATTCCAACCTCACGATCAAGGAGTGCGCCGGCATGGTGCCCTCCCAGCTGTTCGCCACGATCAAGGCCTTCGCCGCATCGGGCGGCAAGATCGCGGTGCTCGACTACATCCAGATCGCCCGGGACCAGTCCCGCGACGAGCGTCCAGCGATCGACTCGCTGATGGTGATGCTCCAGCAGGTCTGCAAGTCCACCGGGGTCTTGCTCCTTGCGCTCTCCCAGTACGCACGCCACGAAGGCGAACCGAAGCTCTCCAACCTCAGGGGATCGGGAGCGATCGGGCACGCGGTGGCCAACGCCGGACTGATGTGGGCGCCGGAAGGCAAGGACCCCAAGACCGAACGCGACGCGCAGACGGTGATCAAGGAGAAGCTGCGCAAGCAAGGCTTCATGGTCATCGGCGAAGACCCACGCATCGTGGTGAGGCTCGACTGGGCCAAGGCAAGACACAGCGCCAAGACCCGCGAGTACTACGTGTTCGACGGATCCAAGATGACGTTCACCCCACTCGAGAGGGAGCGCACATGAAGACCACCCGACCCGAGCCATGCACAGCATGCGCTCAAAGCGTGGAGATGAGGCCGCCGGCAGGGCGGCCTTCTTCGTCTCCGTACGGCAACTGCCGCTTCGACCCGGTACGCAGGTCTCTCGCTCTTCCCGGATGCGGACCTGAGAACAGCTTCACACCCAAGGCGATGCAGGGGGTGCTCACGTGATCAAGCCGATCGGGTACATCGCAGCACCCTACCGGGCCGACACCGAAGCTGAGGTCGCGGCCAACATCATGCGGGCCCAAGAAGCCGAGGACCTGCTCGCCTCGCACGGCATCCAGGTCATGGTGCCCCACACCCAATCCTTGCTCCTGGATCCTTGCAACGAGCGAGGAGACGACTGGTGGCTCGCATACACCCGGGCCATGGCCAAGCGATCGCAGTTCCTCGTGCGCCTCGAGGGACAAAGCGAAGGCGCGGACGAGGAGGTCCGCGATGCCATGCTCGACGGCCGGCTTGTCTTCGACGGGGTTCAGGACTGCATCGACTGCATGGCCGGCACCGACGGGCTCTACGAGGTCTTCGAGGTCGACACACCGGAGGACGCGATCCGGATCTCCGCACCCACCGTGACTCAAGCCAAGCAACGCTACCTCACAGCCACCAAGCAGTCACACGACAGCTTCATGTCCCTGCGCACCCGGCGGGTGGGCTAGGTGGACCGCGCCAGACTCAACGAGCGGATCTTAGACCTGGGCGCCCCGGTTCCCACATGGGAGTACCTCAGACGTGGACCGCTCCACATCATCAACGTGCTCGGCTTCATCGGCGTAGGCGGACAGGCAGCCAGAGGCTACGAGACCATGCGCCTCAAGCGGTGCGGCATCTACCGTGACGCGGACAAGGTCATCGCCCAGAAAGGCCCACTCCCTGAATGCGTCCGTCTCGGATACGCCAAGGAGCGCCCGGAGATGACGCTGTGCCTGAGACCCGAGGGATCCGTACCGACAGGCGCACCGACCAAGACACACGACGGGACGGTCGTCTGCGGCTGCCTGCACCACGACGGACCGGTGGCCAAAGGGGCCCAGACGTCCATATCGCACATCTCACCTTCACCGGGCGTGCTCACCGGCAAGGCGGCCGAGGTGGTCCCGTACCTCACCGCCTCCCTCAAGCGGGCGGCCAACCTACAAGACCCGGTCATCTCCACCGCGGCACAGCAACACCTCAAAGACGGATCCCCATCGGTGGAAGGCAGCTACCTGCTCGGAGCCTACATCTACGGACTCATGAGCGGGGAGAGGCCCTGGAGCAAGGAGAGGGAACGCACACGGGCCATGCTCAAGGCGGGCGACGAGCTCGCACGGACGGTCATGGCAGACGAGAACGACCCGGCGTACGGGCTCGCGACGCGCTACGCGCACCAGCGGGCCGGACAAGGAGGATGAGGGATGGACAGAGACACACCGGCATGTCCGACGGGTATCACCGCCGGCCAAGCGCTCGGCCGAATGGAGTTGGAGCGCGCTGAGGCTGCTGGCATGCTGCTTCGCTGCGGGATCATATCCGATGAGGAGCACGCCACCCGGATCAACGAGATCAGAGCGAGCGTTGGGCTGCCACCGGTGGACGACGCGTGGTGCGCCCTCATCCATGACCCATGGAAGACAGCACACGAATCCGTAGACGAAGCACTCCAGATCACCCAGACGGACCGCAACAAGCAGAACGGGGATCCGGAGGACAACTTCGCATACATCGCACTGACGTGGACGGCACTGCTCAGAGCGCGCGGACTGCTCGCAGCGGACCAGGAGATCACGGCACCCGACGTGGCCCGGATGATGGCGGGACTCAAGCTGTGCCGGGACTCCAACGCACCACACCGGGACAACCGCGTGGACCTGCACGGGTACGGGCTGTGCCTCGAGCGGGTCGAGCCGGCCGAGGGGAAGTGACGCGATGAGTATCGCAGAGTTCATCACCCAAGCCAGCGCATGGTGGCTGCTGGTCGCACTCGTGTTACTCAGCTTCGGCAAGGCTCCGACTGAGTCCGATATGCGTGATGCCGTCAGCGCCGGGATCCTGAAGGCCCTGCGCCAGGCGAAGAAGGAGGGGCTGCTGTGAGCTACGCACACGACCGGCGCCGCAAAGAGCGCCGTAGAGATCCAGAGGGCTACAAGGTCATCGCACACCACTCACGTCTGAGGCGGGGCAGCATGATCGCCTCGACGCGGATCAGGCGCCTGGCGACCTTCGTCGGCTGGCCGAGCGAGTTGGGACGGGCGTCATGAGTCCCACAGTCCACGTAGAGATGCCATCCACCGCAGCGCAATGGCTCGCCACAGGAGAGAGAGGGATCAGCTCCGAGGCGATACTCAGCACCCTGACGGGACTGCCGATGAAGAGCGCGCATGGCTTCGGCAACCACCCACACGACCCAGACGACTTCAAACGGTGCGAGATGCTTCTGCGGGCCGTACCGGAGTTCAGGGAGCGGCTTGGCGAGATGGCGGCAGTCTCACCCGTGTGGGCGGGGCTGGTGGCGCGCTGGGACGAGATAGCGGCGCTGGCCGAGTTAGAGATCCCCGGACTGTTCGAGGGGAGACAAGGCAGCGCACCACTGACCTACATGCTGATGCGCAAAATCATCGAAGCGGGTGAGGAGAGGTGAGACACTTCCCACTCACGCGCTTCGTCATACAGGCCTCAGTCTCAGAGCAGATCGAAGCGATCACCAGTGAGGCGCTCGAGCTCATCGCGGCCTTCAAGGATCTGGAACCGGTACGGACACACGACAACCGTACCGATAGGGCTCGTAAGACCGAACGGCTCACAGAAGAGGCCTGGGACACACTTCACGCAGTGGAGACGCTCCTGGCGATGCTCGTGGCGCGAGGGGTCGACATCGAGGCGGTCAGAGCGATGGTCGAGGAGAAGAACCGAGCGCGGGGCTACTACGAGGGCTGCACCTGGAACGGAGAGACCTGGGTGTCGCGGGACGGGATCGCGATCGAGAACGAGGGAGGCGATGAGACGTGAGCGGGTCGCACATCGGCGTGAGCTTCGACGCTAACGGAGCATCCGCACGCCACTGTTCGACGCGCGACGTATGGCGCCCACCGGTAACAGCGGTCTCTGACGGCAACGTGATAGGCGTCCGTCTCGAAACCGATGAGTGTGCGACCAGTTCCGACGTGTGTATCGAGGCAGACCACAAGACGTGGGAGCAGATCATACGCGCAGTCGGGAGAGAGAAGCGCATGGCAAGGGAGACTAGGGAACGACCGACCAGAGAGGAACGACCATGAAGAAGCGCACGCTGTACCTGCTTATCGCAATCACGCTCGTCATCGTCTTCTGCGTGCCGGCCGCTACGGCGGTGGCAAGAGGCACGGCGTTGCGTCGGGGGTATTACTTCGACGCCGTCACACACCGCTACATCACACCTACCTGCTCTGTGTTTGGTGTGGAGGACCCGATAGCGGTCAGGCGGGTGCAAGCCTACATGGAGTCCAACGCTGGCAGCGGGCACGCGATCGAGATGCGCGCACGTGTGGTAAAGCCATGAAGCGTGCCACGGTCTCGAAGTACTGCAACGAGATCTGCGACAACCGCGAGTACTGCCAGACCCGCACGCGCTGGGTGTTCATGGATCCCATCAACTGTGTGCGATCGGCTGAGTTCAAGGCATGGTCTGAGAACAACGAGAGACAGGGGGTTGACACAAGTGAAGAAGCGGGTGTAGAGTGACGTTGTCCCCGTCCTTGGGGTACTGCGCTCTCAGACCGTCCGACACTGGGCGGTCTTCGTGTTTTCAGGAGCGATCCGAACAACTGAATAGCGATGGCGCCGGGCGGCCAGAGCCGTAGCCCAACGTCATGCACCCCAAGCGATCGGCATCCGCTCCGTGCCGGTCGCCCTTACCTTCACCACATCGACCGGGTTGCCGGGCTCGGTCTGTGGATCCATGACACCGCACAGCGGTGTCCGTCACGCGGTTCCTAGCTTGGGCCTGCGTGTCACCTCCTTGTAGGGTGAGCCTGGTGCTCGGTCTAAACGCCGCAGCATCAGGCCACCCGAGGAGACAGTACTGCGAGGCCGTCACGCCGAGGATCCTACACGGGTCATGGCGTGACGGCTTTGCTATGCCCGGAGGTCTTGCCCATGCCATCCAAGCCGCAGCGTGAGTGCCGGCGTCCCGGCTGCCGCACCCGTCTGTCTGTCGGATCCCGCTCTCCTTACTGTAGTGAGCATCAACCACGTGATATGCGAGCGAGTGCATCGAAGCGTGGATACGATGCAGAGTGGGATGCGTTAGCCAAGCGAGTACTCGCAGAAGAACCACTGTGTACGAGGTGCCTGCCTGCTGGGCGCATCACCCTGTCAACGATCCCTCATCACATCGAGCCGGTCGACCGCAGACCGGACCTCAGGCTCGTTCGCTCCAACATATGCGGTCTTTGTGCATCATGCCATGGTCACGTACACGCGGAAATGAATAAACGTGGAGGGGGTAGGGGGTAGGAAATCGCTACAAAACCCCAGCTCACAGAC
>Ga0172381_10003142_pt1 | contig 17678 bp, 18 predicted proteins | sample Leawel6488metaG_FD_119754 | JGI IMG/M metagenome (GOLD analysis project Ga0172381, IMG submission 119754) | Leachate microbial communities from a municipal landfill in Southern Ontario, Canada - Leachate well 64-88 metaG | ecosystem: Engineered > Solid waste > Landfill > Unclassified | place... | reverse complement strand
TCGGACATTTCTTCGATCTGGCCGCGTTTGCTGCTCAGATCGCCGATGATATTGCCCATGTATTCTTCCGGAGTGGTAACTTCGACTTTCATGATCGGCTCCAATAAAACCGGACCAGCCTTCTGGCAAGCGTCCTTGAAAGCGAAAATAGCCGCCATCTTAAAGGCGATTTCCGAAGAGTCGACTTCATGATAGGAACCATAGAAGACGGCCGCTTTAACATCGACCATCGGATAACCGGCTACCGTACCGGACAGAAGCGCTTCCTTAACACCCTTTTCAATCGCCGGAATATACTCACGTGGGATGATACCGCCTTTGATTTCATCGGCGAATTCAAAGCCTTTGCCAGCTTCCATCGGTTCAACACGTAAAGAACAGTGCCCGTATTGGCCACGGCCGCCGGATTGCTTGACGTATTTATGTTCCGCTTCCGCGGTCTTGGTAATAGTTTCACGATAGGAGACTTGGGGATTGCCGACATTAGCTTCGACGCCGAATTCCCGCTTCATGCGGTCGACAATGATTTCTAGATGCAATTCGCCCATACCGGAAATAAGGACCTGATTAGTTTCTTCATCGGTCTCGACCCGGAAGGTCGGATCCTCTTCCGCCAAACGCTGTAAAGCAACGCCCATCTTTTCCTGGTCCGCTTTAGTTTTCGGTTCCACGGCAATCTTAATGACCGGTTCAGGGAAAACAATCGATTCTAAGAGGAGCGGGTTATTCTCGTCGCAGAGCGTATTGCCGGTCGTAGTATTCTTCAAGCCGATAACCGCGGCAATATCACCGGCGTAAATTTCCTTGATTTCTTCGCGGTGATTGGCGTGCATGCGGACTAAACGCCCGATTCTCTCCTTATTGCCGGTGTTGGAATTAATAATATAGGAACCAGCGGCTAAAACCCCCTGGTAAACGCGGACGAAACATAATTTACCGACGAACGGATCAGTCGTAATCTTAAAAGCCAAACCGACAAAAGATTTGCCGTCATCGGCGGTAATCGGACATTTTTTTTCTAAATCGCGGACATCGCTCGCTTCGATTTCCGGAACATCGAGAGGAGAGGGTAAATACTCGACAACCGCGTCAAGGACTAGCTGGACGCCGATATTCTGCAAAGCCGTACCACATAAAACCGGATAGATAGCATTAGCAATCACGCCTTTACGAATCGCGACCTTCAATTCCGCCAAAGAGATCTCTTTCCCGCTTAAATATTTTTCCATGGTCGCTTCATCGCATTCGACCGATTTTTCGACGAGTTCATTGTGATATTCATCAACTTTGGCTTTCATGTCTTCCGGAATCGCTATTTCTTCGACATTGACGCCGTTAAAGCCGGAGAATTGATAAGCCTTCTTCTCTAAGACATCAACCACGCCGCTTAACTTATCTTCCGCGCCGATCGGCAGCTGGAGAGCGACCGCTTTCGGATTAAGCCGGGTCCGAATAGAATTCAAACTCATGTAAAAATCAGCGCCCATCTTATCCATTTTATTGATAAAACAAAGACGCGGAACATTGTATTTATCCGCTTGGCGCCAGACGGTTTCCGATTGCGGTTCAACGCCGGCCTGGCCGTCAAAAACCGCGACGGCGCCGTCTAAAACGCGCAAAGAGCGCTCAACTTCGACGGTAAAATCAACGTGCCCGGGAGTATCGATAATATTGATCTTCTTATTCTTCCAAAAGCAAGTCGTGGCGGCGGAGGTGATGGTAATGCCTCTTTCTTTCTCCTGTTCCATCCAATCCATTTCCGCGGCGCCTTCATGCACTTCGCCGATCTTGTGCTTCTTGCCGGTATAAAACAAAACGCGCTCGGTAAAAGTGGTCTTGCCGGCGTCGATGTGCGCCATGATACCAATATTTCTAATGTTTTCTAGAGTATAGTCTCGGGCCATATTTTAGATTATTTTAAAAAATTTATTATTTAATTACCGAGAAAAATGAGCGAAAGCTTTATTGGCCTCGGCCATCTTGTGGACCGCTTCCCTCTTCTTGACGGCCGTTCCTTCGCCGTTAGAAGCATCCAGGATTTCGGTCGCTAACTTTTCCGCCATCGCCCGTCCTTTGCGGTCATTGGCGGCGTTAATCAGCCAGTTGCAGGCTAAGAAATAACGTCTCTCGCCGCGAACTTGGAAAGGCACCTGATAGTTGGCACCGCCGACGCGCTTGCCGCGCACTTCAACAAGCGGTGAAACTTTCTTAATCGCCTTATTGAAAATGTGACGCGGATCCTGCTTAGTCTTTTCCTTGATGATATCGAAAGCGCCATACATTATCTTTTCGGCGGCCGTCTTCTTGCCGCGTTCCATGATGTAATTGATAAACTTAGCGATGTTTTGATCGTTATACTTCGCGTCGCCCTCGATTGATCTCTTAGGAGCTGGTTTGCCTCTCATATTTTAGTGGGGCCGTAAATTTATCAGCTATTTAAATTACGGCGTTTATTTTTTGGTTTATAAATTAATTAAGCTTTTTTCGGTTTCTTCGCCCCGTAACAGCTACGGCCTTGGCGTCTGGCTTCGACGCCGGAAGCATCGAAAACGCCGCGGACGACCTTATAACGGACACCAGGCAAATCTTTGGTCTTGCCACCTTTGACTAGCACGATGGAGTGCTCCTGGAGGTTATGTCCCATCCCCGGGATGTAAGCGGTCACTTCCATACCGTTAGATAAACGGACACGAGCAATCTTCCGTAAAGCGGAATTAGGTTTCTTCGGCGTAGTCGTAGTCACCTTTAAGCAGACCCCCTGCTTAAAAGGCGCCCCTTTGGCCGTATCCTTCTTTTTGCGATGCAAAGAGTCTAGGCTGGTATGTAGGGCAATGGCGTTGCGCCTTTTGCCGATTGACTTTCGTCCCTGGCGAACCAATTGGTTGATAGTTGGCATAAATTCTTTAAATTTTAGCTTAATATTTGAAACTAAGCCTACTTTAATATTAAAAATAATCCTGAACCTTCAGGATACATTTTCCACGCTTTTTTGATACCAATTAAATTTAACAAAATATAAAGCGAAAGTCAAGGAGTTAATCGTATAAAAAAGCCCAGTTCGAGCCCGGGTCTTTTTTTCTAAAATTAGAGCATCAATTCCATCTAGCTCCCCACGATCAACCGGAATAATAAATTCACCAGCGGCATCACTAATCCGCCAGCCAGCATGACGACTAGAATAATCAGGATAAAGCCGGTCCGTTCGCTCCCTAAATACTTTTCCCTAGCTTTAGCCGGAAGAAAAGTCGCTACTATCTTCGAACCGTCTAAGGGCGGAATCGGGATCAGATTAAATACCATGAGCACGAGATTTATATAGACGATGAGACCAATGAATCCGGTAAAGATTACGTTCGTTACTGGGGCGATCCGTAAGAATAACCCGAAGAATAAGGCGATTATCAGGTTAGCCAGCGGCCCGGCTAAGGCAACTTTAGCATCTCCATACTTCTTGTCCCGCAGATTGAAAGGATTATAAGGGACCGGCTTAGCCCAGCCAAACACGAAAGACATGCCGGACACGATCATAATCAGCGGCAAGAAAAAAGAGCCGAACCACTCTAAATGAGCTAGCGGATTTAAGGTCAAGCGACCAGCATTTTTTGCCGTATCGTCTCCTAGGCGGTGCGCCATCCAGCCGTGCATATATTCGTGGGCGACGGCTGATAATATTAGAATTATGACTTGGAATACGTAAATCATATGAGATAAGTATATCATAACTTGATTAATTTTAAAAAGGCTGATAGAATAAAACCATTAAAAATAAGCAAAAATCAATATGGCGAAAAAATGTGATTTATGCGGCCGCAGTGCCACTAAGGGAGCCAGTCGATCGCACTCCAAGATAAAAACCCTAAAAAGACAAGGCATCAACCTACAGAGCAAGCTTATCGGCGGTATCAAAGTCAAGGTTTGTACTTCCTGTCTCAGAACGATGGCCAAACCGAAGAGAGTCAAGGCCAAAAGAAAACCGGCCCTGAAAGCGACCGAAAAAATAGTTTCCAAATCCGCCGCTAAAAAGACGGCCAAAAGGGCAGCTAAAAAATAAAACTAGTTAAAAAGAAGAAAGGCGGGGGTAAGCCCCTGTCTTTTTTGTTTCCCTAACCTTAATTACTCGCCTAAGAAGGAATACGACTGCCCAAAGAATCAGATAATATAATCCGCCCTGCCACCAATTAAAATTTTCCACCGCGACCGCCGCCCAACTCGGTTCCGCTAATAACCCGGAAACGACAAAAATATATTTCAACAACAGATAGGCGGGTAAAAACCAGAGCACCCCTAAGATTGGAACGAAAGCGCTCAAAGATAAACCGATAATCAGCGAGGCGAGCAAGAGCGGAAAAGTCCAGAGCACTAGGACATTAGCCAGCGGCGCGATAACGGATAACTGCTTAAAGTTAACTAAAGCAATCGGCAGAATGACGATCTGAGAAACCAGGGTCAGATTAATGGTATCAAAAATAGTTTTTAAGAAGCGCCCGGACTTTTTTCCCAAGGGTCGCTTCCCGGCCGCCAATCGATCTAAAAATTTCCTAGTGACCGTTTCACCCAGAGGATAAATATAGATGATTCCTAAAAGAGCTAAAAAGGATAACTGGAAACCGATATCGTCCCGGAGTAGCCGCGGATTGAAGGCGAGCATCGCGGCGCCGGAAAAAACCAATGAATAGATCAAGGAAGACGGCCGGCCGTGGTACATCGCCCAAAAAGACAGGCCGCCCATGATAGCCGACCGGACCGCTGACGCTGATAAGCCGGTCATAAGCGGATAGACGATCAAGAAACCAAGAACTATCTTTAACGCCCGCCGGCGCGGGAGGCCTAGAGCCAGAAAGAAATTAATGATCATCGCGCTCATAATCGTAATATGGGAACCGGAAATCGCAATCATATGACTCAAGCCGACCCGAGCGAAGATTGCCAAATCTTCCCTGTCCACTGTCTTGCGATAACCTAAGAGGAGAGCATTGGCCAATCCTGCTTCCGGCTCCGGCAAATTAGAATTGATGAGATCGCCCATCCACTCCTTAAAGCGCAATAATCGTTTAAAGGCCTGTGCCGACCAACCCAGTTCTCCCGACGCCAAGCTTATTCGCGGATAATACATCAAAGAGTAGATATCATAACGCGCCAAATATTTATCATAAGCAAATCCGTTGATCGGTCCCGGCGTCTTGATCCGGCCGCTTAAAGACAAAAAATCGCCATAGCCATAAATCGGATAAAGATTGGTAGTAACTAAAATCCGGCCGGGAGCACACACCGTTAACTTCCGGCTTTTATAGTCCGTTTCCGCTTCCTCGCAAACCCGGCCACTTATATCGACCGACTGGCCGTCATAGCCGGCCAAATTCTGATCGGCGGCTGACGGCGGAAAAGCTTCGGGAGAGGAGCCGACAATAAACACGCCGATAATGAATAAGCTGTTAAGGAGCAGGAGGATTCGAGCCCAGGATAATTTTTTTCCCATAAAAAATACCGTTAAGCTAATAACGGTATTTTATAATAAGGGTGGTAAATAAAAGATAAAGTAATCGCCTATTTCTTCAGCCATTTTAAGTAGGCTTCCATGAAAGGAGCCAAATCGCCGTCCAGGACGCTATCGACTGCGGCGGTTTCATAGTTGCTACGATGATCTTTGACTAAGCGATTGCCATATAAAAAATAAGACCGAATCTGCTTGCCCCATTCCGCTTTCTGGACTTCCCCTTTCAATTTCCTTTCCTCCGCTTCTTTCTCGGTCAAGGCCAGCTGATAGAGCTTATTCTTCAGGATCTTAAGGGCATTTTCCTTATTCTGGTGCTGGGAACGTTCGCTCTGGCAGGTCACGGTAATCCCGGTCGGCAAGTGGACGATCCGAACCGCGGAATCGGTCGTATTGACGCTTTGGCCGCCCGGGCCGCTGGAACGGTAGACATCAATGCGCAAATCCTCATCCCTAATCACAATCGTTCCGTCGTCCTTGATTTCCGGAATGACTTCGACGAGGGCAAAGGAGGTATGGCGCAGGCCGTCGGCGTCAAACGGCGAATTACGCAACAAACGATGGACGCCGTTCTCACTTTTCAGATATCCATAAGCCCAGGCGCCAATAAGACGTAAGACAACGCTTTTCAGGCCCGCCTCATTGCCATAGTTCCTATCTAGGACTTCGGCTTTCCAGCCTTGCCGCTCGGCAAAACGCAGATACATCCGTTCGAGCATCTGCGCCCAATCCTGGGCATCAACTCCCCCGGTTCCGGCATGGACGGCTAAAATGGCGCTGTCATGGTCATATTTTTCCGAAAACAGCGCCAAGAATTCCAAACGGGAAAAACGTTCTACTAGTTCGCTATATTTTTTTTCAAGCTCCATCCGCAAACTAGGCTCGCTATCCGGATTATCCTCCTGATTAGCGAGGGCGGCCAACTCTTCGCCTTCCCGGATTTCTTTCTCGAGTGCCAGCCAGTCGCCGGTTTCCGATGATAGTTCTTCAATCCGTTGGCCGATCTTGACCGCGACTTCCCTTTCATCCCAGATATTCTGGTCAGACATCTTAAGACGCAGCTCTTTTTCTTCGGCTGATTTTCTATCAATATCCAAGAGCGCTTTCGCTTTAAGAAAGCGCTCTTGTAATTCTTCGAGCTTATCCAACAGATTCTCCATAATAACCAGCTATTTTACTTCGTAAGTCAGAGTCACTTCCACGCGAATCTCGTTCTGGCCGGTTTGAATAGTCGCGGAATCAAGCCTAATACCGCCCTCAGCCGCCGCCTGATCCATCACCTTGGCATTAGTATACATCATCGGAACGACTACGGCATCGGCGTTCTCATAAACGCCCTTAATCTCGCCTAATTTCAAACCAGTCTGTTCGGCGATGAGCTCCGCTTTTTCTTTAGCTTTATTAATCGCTAATTCACGCGCTTCATTCTTTAATTCATATTCATCATCGATGGTAAAACTGACATTGCCAATCTGGTTAGCGCCTTGTTCGGTGGTCTTGGCAACTACATCACCGATCTTATCAAGATCGCGGACTTTAACGCCGACGTTCTGAGATACTTCATAGCCAACTAAGACCTGTCCTCGTCCTTCGGTCCAGTTATAGGTCGGGTTCAGATTATAATTGGTTGTTTTGATATCTTTTTCTTCAATACCTAAGTTCTTCAGACTCTCAATAACGGCAGTCATCTTCTTATTGTTCTCGGCCGTCGCTTCAGCCGCCGTCTTCTTGGCTTCCGTCTTTAAGCCGATGGTAATGTTGGCGATATCGGCCTTGGCATAAACGATGCCGGAACCGGCCACGGAAAAACGATCCTGGCTATCGCTTTTTTGCGCCATAATGATCGCCGTAATCGCCACGGCCGCGATTGCTAAGACGCCCAGAGCGATTAGAAAAATGTGTCCTTTTTTCATAGTTTTCTAATTAATTAATAAATTAGTACCACCAACATTATACCATAATATGGAGCGGTCACAAATAAGTCGTCCAAAACAAAAATCCTCCGACTAGGGAGGATTTTGCGATAGAAATAGATATAGATATAGAAATAGTCCTTACCGTTTACTCCATTGCGGAGCCTTTCTGGCCTTGCGTAAACCTGGTTTCTTTCGTTCCACCTGACGCGGATCGCGGGTTAAAAAGTCATTGGCCTTGAGGGCTTCTTTCGTCGCCGGATCCAGAGCTAAGATCGCCCGGCTGATACCTAAGCGAACCGCTTCAATCTGGCCTTGTTTTCCGCCGCCGCGGGCAATGATAGAGAAATTAAAATCACGGCCATGGCCAGTCGCCTTCAAAGGCTGGGTAATCAGGCTTAAACCGTCGCCGGGAAAATACTGGCTAGCGCGCTGTCCATTAATGATAATGATGCCCTTGCCGTTTTCATAGAGACGGACCTGGGCGGCCGCCTGCTTACGGCGTCCGATCGCTTTAATATATTTACCGGAAAAATCTGGCGTCTCATTCTTCGCCCATTCTTTCTCATCCTCTTCCGGAAGATCGGTAATTTGGACTTCACTAATTTCTTCGTCTTTTACGGCTTTGACTTTTTTTTCTACCATATTATTTGATGATTAATCTTTTGAGCATTCCGACGCGTAACTTGGTCGGGGGAAGCATTTCCCGGACCGCCCGGCGCAAAACTTCGTCCGGATTAGCGGCATAGATATCGGACATTTTCTTAGTTTTTAACCCGCCGATATAACCGGAAAAATGATGATACTGCTTCTGAGCCAATTTTTTGCCGGTAAACTTTAGTTTGGAAATATTAGATACTTCAACGATATCGCCCAGATCCAAATGGGGTTGGAACTCCGGCTTGGTCTTACCATGCAACAGATTGGCGATCTTAGTCGCTAATCGGCCGACGGTCTGGTCGGTGGCATCCAGTTTTTGCAGTTTTCTCTCGATATTTTTCATATTATTATACTAATTCGATTTGAACCATTTCGGCACCGTCGCCTTGGCGAACGCCTAACTTAATCGTCCTAGTGTATCCTCCTTGGCGAGTCTTGTAGCGCACCCCTAAGACCTCAATGGCCTTGCGGACGGCATTCTTCTGCAACAGGACCTTGATCAGGCCGCGACGGGCATTCAGGTCGCCAGCCTTGGCGGAGGTAATCATCTTTTCCACTAAGGGCCGGACGGCTTGCGCCTTGGCTTTAGTGGTCTTAACCTTCTCATATAGGATAATACTGGAGGCTAAATTACGGAGCATCAGCTCACGCGGTCCTTTCTGACGATCCAGAATCTTGTTTTTATTCCTGTGACGCATATCGGTTTAATTATTTTTTCGTTTTCTTCTTAGTTTCTTTTTTCTCTTTTTTTTCTTTCTTGACGGATTCACTCGGTTCTTCCGTTTCTTCTTCCTCTTCTGCTATATAAGCCTCATCAGCCGTTTCCGGCATCGCCGGCGCTTCTTCGGCTATTTCTCCCTTTTCTAATAAAGAGCTGAACTGAGCGACCAGGATCTTGACGGCTTCCGTGAAGGCGTCTTCGGCGGATATTGTCCCGTCCGTCTTAACGTCTAGAACCAGCTTATCCCAGTTAGTCATCTTACCGACGCGAGTATTGTCAACCGAGATGCTCACTAAGATAACCGGAGAAAAGATAGAATCAATTTCGATATAACCGATTTCCCGATTCTCCTTTTTCGTCTCTTCGGCCAAGCGGTAACCGCGGCCTTCGTGGACAAATATTTCCATTTCCAGACTGCCACCCTCTTCGGTAATATGGGCTAAGACCAAGTCGGGATTCTTGATATCGACTAAGGAATTCTTAGTGATATCGCCGGCGGTAACGGTCTTCTTACCCTTAACTTTAAGATCGAGTCGGACTTCCTCATCGGTAAAGGTCTTAAAACGCAATTGTTTTAAATTTAAGACTAACTCCAAAACATCTTCTTTGACATGAGGCAAAGCCATAAATTCATGGCTGGCGCCTTTAATCTTGACGCCCACGACCGCCGCCCCCGGCAGGGACGACAACAGGACCCGGCGAAGTGAATTGCCTAAAGTCATACCATAACCGGGAAACAACGGTTCAACCGTGATGATTCCCTGATTCGGCTCGCTCCCTTTTTTAAAATCGATTTTTTTAGGTAAGGCGATGTTTTGCATACTAATTACTCGCGCCGCCAGATGAACTCCGGCGACTGACGAATTATTTTATTTTGAGTAGTACTCAATGATAACTTGCACGTTCAGGTTCTGCGGTAAATCAAGGTCTTTCGGCTCGTGCAGGATTTTGGCGCTTAAGTCAGAAGTATCGAAATTCAACCAGCTCGGCCGATCCGCTTTCTTGAGCTTTTCTCCCAGATTCTTGAAATAACGGTTGCCTTGGCTGCTCTTCTTGATCTTGATGACCTGGCCGACTTTGACGCTGAAAGACGGAATATCAGCTTTGCGGCTGTTAACGGTAAAATGGCCATGGTTAACTAATTGACGAGCCTGGGAACGGGAAGTCGCCCAGCCTAGACGATAAACAACATTATCGAGCCGCATTTCCAAATCACGCAAAAAGTTCTTGCCGGCATCGCCGGTCTTATTGGCCGCCTTCTCGAAAGTCAGGCGAAATTGCTTTTCCTGCAAGCCATAGAATTTCTTAGCTTTCTGCTTCTCCGCCAGCTGCAAACCGTAATCGCTTAAGCGCTTGCGGCCTTTCTGACCATGAACACCGGGGATATAATTACGCTTGACCATCGCGCATTTCGGACTGGAACAGCGGTCGCCTTTCAAAAAAAGCTTTTCTCCTGACCGGCGGCATTGTTTGCATTTATTATCAAGATTTCTTCCCATATTATTTAATGATTAAACTCGGCGTGGTTTCTTAGGTCGGCAGCCGTTGTGAGGCACCGAAGTCATATCCTTGATAGAAATAACATCTAAACCATTGGCATTCAGAGCTCGGATTGCCGCTTCTCGTCCGGTGCCGACACCGGAAACAAAAACGCTGACTTCCTGCAGACCATACTCCTCTTTGGCTTTCTGCGAAGCAATCTTAGTGATTATCTGCGCGGCGTATGGCGTCGCTTTCTTTGCGCCTTTAAACCCGGCTAATCCGGCGCTGGCCCAGGAGATAACGTCGCCATTAGTATCGGTCAGGGTGATCATGGTGTTATTATAGGTCGCCTGGATATAAGCCCGGCCGACTTTGACCACCTTAGCCGTTTTACGCTTCTTTTTCTTAATCAATTTTTTCTTGGCGCGCGCTGCTTTATTCTTTTCCAATTTCTGCTTAATTTCTTCCGGCAATTCTTCATCGCTAGAATCGAAAGAAAAACCAGCCGTTTCCTTTTCCTCCTTGTCTTCTTTCAAGACCGGAGCGGCTTTCGGCTCTTTTTCCTCTTCCACGGGCAACGCGTCTTTTTTTGCTTCGTCAGACATATTTTAATGCTTTATTTAATAGGGATGATTAGGTTTTCTGCAGGCCGGCTTTAGATTTGCCGCTAACCGCCGTTACTCTCTTATTGCCGCGGACGGTCCGATTGTTATTCTTAGTGCTTTGACCGCGAACCGGCAGATGTTTGGCATGACGCAGGCCGCGATAGCAACCGATTTCCTTCAGGCGCTTGATATTACTAGCTACTTCCCGACGCAAATCGCCTTCGACGGTATATTTCTTCTCGACGATTTCCCGTAAAGTATTAATATCAGCTTCTTTTAAATCCTTAACCCGGATATTCTTATCGACTTTGGCGTCAGACAGGATTTTATTTGATCTGGTCCGGCCGATACCATGGATATAGGTCAAAGCGATTTCGACTCTCTTGTCATTGGGGATATTAACCCCGGCGATTCTTACTGCCATAAAATATAAAAATAGGTATAAAAATTACCCTTGTCTCTGTTTATGTTTAGGATTCTTGCAAATTACGTGAACCCGGCCTTTGCGCCGCACGACCTTGCAATCCTTACAAATTTTCTTAGCACTGGCTCGTACCTTCATATATTGAAAATCTAAAAACTATTAATAATAAGTTAGCTTTAGTCGCCGATAAACGGCGCTTACATGCGATAAGTGATACGACCCTTGGTCAGATCATAGGGACTGATCTGGAGCTTAACCTTATCTCCGGGCAAGAGGCGAATCTTGTTCATCCTCATCTTACCAGAGAGATGGGCCAGAATCTCATGGCCGTTTTCCAGAGCGACTTTAAAGCTCGCCGCTGGCATCAGTTCCACCACTTCGCCTTGCATTTCGATGAAATCCTTAGCATTTAAAGTCGAGGAACTATCGCTTGTTTTGTCTTTTTCGTTTGACATTAACACAAAAAAATTTGATAAAGACCATTCTTGCCTTATCAAAATTCTTTAAAAATTATTTAAGTTTATTTTTATAATAAATCTTAATATAGGATTATTATAGAGATAAGATAGGAAGTTGTCAAGGGTTTGGCTGTCGACAAAAAATAGCAAACTTTAGCTTAATTTTCTAAAACCGCCTTAATCCGTCTCACCCCGGCGCTAGAGGCCTCTTCCTTTATGATCTTAAAGTGCCCTAAAACTCCAATCGTTGGCACATGCGGACCGCCGCAGATCTCCTGGGAAAAAGCGCCTTTTATGTCCGACTGATTATTAGGACCCAGATGGCAGACCGTATAGACTTTGACCCGTTCGCCGTATTTGGAATCGAAAACCCCCATTGCTCCCCGCTTCTTAGCTTCCTCTAAAGATAGCTCTTCGCAGACGACCTTAAAATCCTTGGCAATCGCTTCATTGACCAGGCTTTCCACGGCGGTTATCTGATCGGGAGTCATCTTGTCCGGATGAGAAAAATCTAGACGCAAACGTTCCGGAGTAATATTACTGCCTTTTTGAAAGACGTGATCACCTAAAACCTGGCGTAAAGCCGCTAAAAGCAAATGAGCGGCCGTATGTAATTTGGTAGTTTCCTCGCCGCTATCGGCTAAACCGCCTTTGAATTTGCCGGCGGCAGCGGTCCGAGAAAGGTCTTGATGTTTTTTGAGTTCGACACAAAAACCGGCGCGATCAACAGCCACGCCCTTTTCCTTAGCCAGCTCCTCGGTCATCTCCAGCGGGAAACCATAGCTCTGATAAAGCTTAAAGGCTTCGGCGCCATCGATGCCGTCACCGGATAACTTGTTGAATTCGGCTAAGCCCTTTTCCAGAGTGCGGGAAAACTTTTCCTCTTCTTGCCGGAGATTATTCAAAATAAATTCCTGATTCTGAACGAGCTCGGAATATACATCGCGATAATCACCAACCACAATTCGGGCGATGTCCGCCGTCCAGAGCTCTTTGGTAATTCCTAGTTGTCGGCCGTAACGGATCGCTCGACGAATCAAACGGCGGACAACATAACCCTGATCAGTGTTAGAGGGGGTAATCCCCCGCTTGTCACCGATAATAAAAGCCGCGGCTTTGAGATGATCGGCAATAACGCGCATCATCCGGGTCGTTTCTGGATCCTGCCCATATTTCCGGCCGCTTAATTCTTCAATTTTCTTGATGATATTAATAAACAGATCGGTCTGATAATTATCCGCCAAGCCGTTCATGACGGCTAAAACTCTTTCCAGGCCCAACCCGGTGTCAACATTCTTCTGGGCTAAGGACTCGAACTGTCCATTCGTATTCTTATTATACTGCATAAAAACATCGTTCCAGATTTCTACCCAAGAAACATTATCATCGTTAAAACTGGCCGGAACCTGCGTCGGATCGCCAGTCCAATAGAACATTTCGGAATCCGGGCCGCAAGGACCAGTCGTCCCCGCCGGACCCCACCAATTATTTTTCTTAGGCAATTTAGCGATTCTCTCCAGCGGTAAGCCATTGGCCCGGAAGATATCAGCCCAAATGTTATAGGCTTCTTCATCAAACGGCGCGTCGCTATCGCCGGCAAAGACCGAAACGGCCAAACGATTCTTGTCGAGATTAAGCCATTTCTCCGAAGTCAAAAACTCCCAACTATAAGCAATCGCTTCGGCCTTGAAATAATCACCTAAAGACCAATTACCCATCATCTCGAAAAAAGTATGATGCGTCGCGTCGCCGACTTCATCGATATCGCCGGTCCGGATGCATTTCTGCGCATCGACTAGTCGCCGGCCGGACGGATGCTTCTCACCCAATAAATACGGCACCAAAGGATGCATGCCGGCGGTCGTAAACAGGACCGTCGGATCGTTTTCCGGAATCAAAGAAGCGCTCGAGATCACGGCATGATCTTTAGCTTGAAAAAAATCAAAATATTTCTGGCGTAATTCAACTGAGGTCATATCAATCTATATTATATTAACTTCCTCTTCTAAATCAATAGCAAAGCGCTTCTTGACGGCTGCCTTTATTTTTTTAACTAGCGCCAAAGCGTGTTTGGCTTCGGCCTGGCCATGGTTAACCATAATCAGGGCCTGTTTCTCATACATTCGGACCGGCCCGACCGCTTTACCCTTAAAGCCGGCTTGTTCGATCAGCCAGCCGGTGGGAATCTTTACTTTTGTCCGTCCGATCGGAAAGCTGGGCATCGCCGGATATTTTTTGATTAGGCGGTTGAAATGTACCCGACTGATTTCCGCATTTTTGAAAAATGATCCGGCATTAGGTAAACTGACCGGATTGGGTAATTTAGCATTACGGATTTCCTGGATAACCCGAACGACATCGTTAAGGCGTGGATTAATAATTCCCTTCTTTTCCAGCTCGGTTCTGATCGAACCGTAATCAAGCTTAAAATCCGGCTTCCGGCTCAGCTTGACGGTGACGGAATAGATGAAATACCGGCCCTTTAATTTTTTCTTAAAGATACTATCGCGATAACCGAACTGGCAATCAGTCAGGGAAAATATTTTCTCGTGACCGGTCTTGAGGTCGATTGCCTTGAGGTGATAGAAAGCATCCTTCAGTTCGACGCCGTAAGCGCCGATATTCTGAACCGGCGCGGCGCCGACCGTGCCATAAATCAAAAATAAATTTTCCAGACCATATAAGCCGTGGTCAGTAGTGAACTTAACGAATTTCGTCCAGGACTCGCCGGAATAAGCCGTGGCCAAGGCATATTCTTTCTTATCCTCCAAGATTTCCGAGCCTTTGACTTCGTTCTTCAAAACTAAACCTTTAACCGACCCGGAAATAAGGAGGTTGGAACCGCCGCCCAGAATGAAAATTGGCAGTTTTCGGCTTTTAGCCCAGTGAACCGCTTCCAGGACGTCTTCCCGACTCTTGATAACGGCAAAAAATTCGGCCGTGGCGCCGATCTTGAGAGTAGTATAGGGGGCTAAGACCACCTTTTCTTCAATCTTCAACATGTCTTAATTATAGTAAAAAGAGGCCAAAAAGTCTAAGTTAAACGGCGCGATTAGTCAACTTCGCCCATCGCCTGCAGGTTTAAGAGTTTAGCATATAAACCGCCACTGACGCGTGATAATTCGGTATGGCTACCAATTTCCGCGACCCGTCCGCCTTCCAAAACGACTATTTTATCAGCCCGCTTGATAGTGCTCAAACGATGAGCGATGATAATCATCGTTCGATCCCGGCTGATTTTTTGCATCGCGTCCTGAATCAGGCGCTCGCTCTGACTATCCAGATTAGAAGTCGCTTCATCAAAGACTAAGATCCGGGGGTTAGCGAGAATTGCCCGGGCAATACCGAGACGTTGGCGCTGACCGCCGGATAATTTGATGCCGCGCTCGCCGACCATCGTTTCATAGCCCTTATCCAACTTCTTAATGAATTCTTCGGCATTAGCAATACGCGCTGCGGCCTGCACTTCTCTAAGGCTGGCTCCGGGTTTGGCATAAGCGATATTATCTCGAACGCTCAAATCGAAAATTTCTACTTCCTGCGGGACGATAGCTAAGAATTTCCTAAGCGCCTGGATATCATAATCGCGCACGTCACGGCCGTCGATAAGCACCCTGCCCTTCTGCGGATCGTAATGGCGGTACAACAAGCGCACGACTGTGGTTTTCCCACCGCCCGACGGTCCGACTAAAGCCGTCACGCAGCCGGAATTTATCTGGAAATTAAGGTCGCTGAGAGCAGGCCGCTTGTTTTTCCCATAATAGAAAGAGGTCCCCTCAAATTCGATCTCGCCGGTAATATCCTTCGGCACATAAGCCTTGGGCGGACTGACGATCTCTAGCGGCGCGTTAAGCAGAGCAATCAGGCGGTTGACCCCTTCGCGGCCTTCTTCCATCCGATCATAGAAACGAGAGAGACGGTATAAGGAAGCATAGGCTTTCTCACTTAAGGTAAAGGCGAAAATTAATGTACCGACGGTCAGTCCGCCTTTCAGAACCAGATAAACGCCAAGGAATAGGACCGCCGCCCGGCCGACATCGACAATCAAGTTACGACCCAGGCTAGTCTTCATCATCCAACCCCACTGCTTATCTTCATTGTCGCGGATATGCGTCTTGATCTTATCGAATTCCTCCAGTTCCCTTTTTTCCTGGACAAAGGACTGAACGGCATTAATATTAATTATTGACTGGGCCATCTTGCCGGAAGCAACCTCATAGTCGCGATAAATGGCTTTACGGACATTATACATCCGTTTGTTCGCCCAGATAGTCACAGCGATAAATAGCGGCGCAAAGAACAAAAAAGACAAGCCAATCCGCCAATCCGCCCAGAATAAAGCGCCAAGCGTAAAGACAAACTGGATGAGCGTCGGTAAGACTTCCCATAAGACATTATTAATGAACTCGGAAATTTTATCGACGCCGCGTTCAATCTTAATTATCTTGCTACCGGTATTTTCCCGTTCATGGTACCCCAAGCTCAAAGAGACTAGCTTGTCTTGCGCTTTCAAGCCGAGAAAATATTCTATCTTGACTAAGACATCCAGGATGCGCCGGTCGGATAAATACTGGATAAAGGAACGGACTTGGTCAGTCGCGAGATAGAGGACGATCAATTTTAAAAGTAAAGGCAGATTCTCCTGATTGAATCCGTAAAGGCCATCGATGACCAATTTGAGAATATACGGTTTAGCCAAATCAAAAACGGCCGCGATGATAATGATGATCGCTATCGTCCGAAATAAGCGGCCGAAACGGCTTAATAAGCGCCACAGTTCGACCCAGAACTCTTTCCAACTGATTATTTTTTTGTCTTGATCCTGGTCGGGATTTTCTGACATAAATGTTTTATCTTACAAAAGACAAAAAGAGGCCTGACCTCTTAGTCCTGATAATGTAGAATACGGAAAGAATGAGAAGATGTTACAGTTATTTTAGCAAATATTGGCCAACACGAAAAACATCGCCCGCTCCTAATAAAATAAGCAGATCGCCTGAACCGAGCCGCGAGCGCAAATAGGTCGTGGCTTGAGGGATATTCTTGAGATATTTTACCATCTGAGATCGGCCTTGGGCCTGATTATATTTTTTAATCGCCGCTACTAGTTCGGAACTGGAGACGCCGCCCTGTTTTTCCCGCGCCGAACCGTAGATATCTAAAATGATGAGTTCATCCGTCTGAGTGAAACTTCGGACAAAATCCGAAAATAACGCTTTGGTCCTGGTAAAGGTGTGCGGATGGAAGACCGTAATCAACCGTTTATCGCCATAGTGGCTCCTCAGACCCTGCAGTGTGCTGATAATTTCCGTCGGGTGATGGGCATAATCATCGATGATTAAAGCGCCGTGGTAACGGCCGAGCACTTGCGTCCGCCGCTCCGTACCGGTAAAAGAGGCCAGATGTTTTCTGATGTCCGGCCAGGCGACTTTGAGCTGACGGCTGGCCGCGATGACCGCCAGAGCGTTTAAGATATTATGTTCGCCCCAAAGCTTGATCTTGAAACGTCCCAACGGCCGGCCTTGATAGCTGAGAGCGAAGGATTGGTAACCGTTCTGGGTCCGACAATCGTAGGCTAAATAATCGGCGCCGCGGCCGAAGTCGCCGCGGACCAAATCGTAACTAATGACTTTTCCGGCACAGTATTTCCTTATCTGCCGGCTTTCCCGATCGCCCTGATTCGTCACCAGGAATCCGCGGGCGGGAATTTTCTTCAAGAAATCGGCAAACGCTTTCGTATAGCTCGCTCTCGTCTTAAAAAAATCGGGATGATCATAATCAATGTTATTTAAGATCACTCCCCGCGGCTTAAAGTACTGCAGTTTATTCTGATATTCATCAACCTCGGCGACGAGATAGCGCGAGGTGCCCTTCAAGCCGCTACCCTGGAATTGGGGCACGCGGGAACCGACCAGGACGTTCGG